>Ga0105246_10000235_pt1 | contig 28470 bp, 21 predicted proteins | sample KBSM64metaG_FD_99694 | JGI IMG/M metagenome (GOLD analysis project Ga0105246, IMG submission 99694) | Miscanthus rhizosphere microbial communities from Kellogg Biological Station, Michigan, USA - KBS M6-4 metaG | ecosystem: Host-associated > Plants > Roots > Rhizosphere > Soil | place... | reverse complement strand
TGTCGCCAGCATAAATCTTTGAAACGTCTCACATCAAGATCACGAGCATGAGGCCCGTAACCCTGAATCTCAATCCCGCCCTTCACTCCGTTACCTGGTATGTAGGCAAGATCCAGATAACGATAACCGTTGTGAAAATCCCGAACTTCCCATTCCGGATGCAGATGGTTGAAATTTTTCATGACGGGGAACCAGACGGAGCGCAGAAACTCCAAGGTGCCATGTTCAAGCCCATGTTCAATCCGTGATCGAACGCGGGGGTTGGTTTCTTTTGTGAGCAGTGCTTTGACCCATTCTTCATATGCCTCATCAAAGTTTTGGCTTATTGTGCTCATGGCATGATTACCTCCTAGAAGAGTTAGTGGAAAAATGTAAAAAGCCGCTTTACCCAATCTTTCCTGCCTCCATCATTGGAAGGTTAGAAAAATGGACAAAGCGGCGTGTGCTTCACGACCGATTAATTAATCACCGTCTACTAATTAATATCTATTTACTAACATCTATAGCTGCTTTTTCTACAATAATTCCAAGTATAACCTAGACCCGGTTTTGATGCTACTCCCGCTTACCGCCTGCGCCTACTAAGTTGTGTAGTTTAATTTCATGAAGATTTTAAACCACACGTATGAGTAAGTTCTAAAGAGTGAGTTAAGAGTGAGTTCATTATGGTAAGGATGTCTCGGGCTTAACACAGAAAGTACCGCTTTTACTATGAGTAAGTTTATGTCGGATTGGAAGAACAACCAAGTCGTTTAACCGTTTCTGCTAAAAGGGAGCAACGCTTCCACACCCCTTCATCCTCATCCAATCTGATGTGAATCCTCGATCCCTTGTTCCACACGTTGTTCACCTTTCTTACGGGCAAAAGTAATTTTCAGCAACGGCGGTGTGACCAGTGTGGTGACGATGACCATGATGACAACGCTGGTAAAATATTCGGCATCAAGTAAGCCAGATGCAAGTCCGGTCGAGGCAATGATAAGCGCAACTTCCCCTCTGGAGATCATGCCTGCCCCGATGGCTATTGAAGAAGAACGGTCAAAACCCGTCAACCGTGCACCTACACCTCCGCCAACAACCTTGGTGACAATGGCAACGATGCTGATGACGACGATCAAGCCAATCTGTGAGCCTACGCCTTCAAAAGTTACATTCAGTCCGATGCTAACGAAAAAGACAGGTACAAAGATGCTGTACGCGATCGGTTCCACTTTTTGCTCCACTTCATGCTTGAATCCAGTTTGAGAAATCGCGATGCCTGCTGCAAATGCACCGATAATCCCTGCAACACCCATCCATTCTGCAAAATAAGAGAAGCCAAAGCAGACGATGAGTCCTGCTGTAATGACCGTTTCCGTAACCCGCAGCGGAGCCATCCATTTCATTATACGTGGTACTAGCAGCCAACTTGCTGCAATGATGATGACAAAGAACAACAGCTTTTTGCCAATGAGCAAGCCAATGGAGACATCTCCGCCGCCTGTTCCAAGGACACTCATCATGACGGCGAGCAGTACAACGACGAGCACATCATCGACTACGGCTGCCCCCAGAATGGTTGTGCCTTCTCGGGAACCAAGCTGGTTCATATCCTTCAACGTTTGTACCGAGATGCTTACTGAGGTGGCGCAGAACAAGAGACCAAAGAACAGTGCATGTGCCTGCGACATCCCAAAAGCTATTGCCGAACCGTATCCTCCGATAAAAGGTAAAATAACCCCGCCCACTGCGACAGCGAAAGCAGACTTCCAGTTTTTCTTCAATTGCTCCAGGTCGGTTTCCAGACCCGCGATGAACATGAGCAGTAATACCCCGATCTCGGCCATATAATGCACAAAATCGCTTTTATCCACCCAGCCCAGTAGGGCAGGCCCAATTACAACACCCACAATAAGTTTACCCAGCACCGATGGCTGGCCTAACCGAACGGAGAGATCACCGGCCAGTTTGGTGAAGATTAAAATAAGGGCAAGAACTAAAATAAATTCCACAGATGGTTTCTCCTCTCTGATTGCGGCAACCTTAGAATATCCTTTCCAAGGGAAAACATCCCTGTTCCACCCAATCTGAACAAAACAAAAGGCACGGAACAACGATAACAAGTTACCGTCCCATGCCTATAAAAGACAAAGAGGGGCCCTTGGTGACAGGCTCCTCCATAGTCAACGCGTATGTGATTAAGTGCATTAATTATACCACAGTTTAAGACTTGGGTAAAATAGTACTCGCTCGAAGAGGCATGAAAACCTCCTAAAAGGGGCATTTATACGTAAGGACAGCCTGTTTTTGTTCAGAGTGTTGTCACTTAACAGCCCTGAATTGCCGCGATATAATGATATAGAACACAGAAAGTTAGGATATGAGGAGGATTTTGCATTGGCTAAAAAGGACAGAGGGAATCTGAACACATCATCGAATCAGATCACCCCGACCAGTAATAAAAATTTTGCAGGTATCATTATTACCATCTCCATTCTTGCTAACGTTATCATCTTGTTATTGTTTTTCGCACCATCGATCGGGTACAAAGGCGAGGTTACGTTCGACATTACCGTGTTACCACGCTTTAATGCCGTGTTTAACAGCTTTACCTTTATCTTTTTGCTGGCTGCGCTGATTGCGATTATCAAACGTAACGTCAAGCTGCACAAACGTTTTATTTTAGCGGCCTTTTCAACAACATTGCTGTTCCTCGTCACGTATCTGACGTTCCATTATTTGTCTCCGGAAACGTCCAAGTTTGGCGGCGAAGGCATCGTACGTTCGATCTACTTCTTCATTTTGATCACACACAGCATTCTGGCTGCCCTGATCGTGCCTCTAGCGCTGTTCACGTTAGTATGGGGCTGGACAAACCAGTTGCAGAAGCACCGTAAAATTGCACGTTGGACCATGCCGATCTGGCTTTATGTCAGCTCTACAGGTGTAGTCGTTTACTTGATGATGGCACCGTATTATTGATTTTTGATTTCTTTTTATGCCATTAACGGTTCATAGTATGAATCATGTTCTAACTGAGCTGAAAATGAGATCGGAATGAGCCTAGAATAGCAGTATTCAACAATTACGCGTAGGGCTAATGATGTATAAGTTCGCTGCTTCTGCGGGTAATGTATCCAAGGAAGGAGGGTCACGTGATGTACAGAATAGTATTGATTCGCCATGGACAGAGCATGTGGAACGTGGAAAACCGGTTTACAGGTTGGACGGACGTGGATCTGACTGAGGACGGGTATGGAGAAGCGCGTAAGGCCGGGAAAATCCTGAAAGAGCAGGGGTTTGATTTTGACTGTGCCTACGCTTCGGTATTGAAACGTTCCATTCGTACACTCGACATTGCGCTGGATGAAATGGACTTGATGTGGATTCCGATTGAGAAGACGTGGAAGCTGAACGAGCGCCACTATGGTGCGCTGCAAGGGTTGAACAAGCAACAGACGGCTGTAAAATATGGGGAAGATCAGGTTCATGAATGGCGTCGTTCCATTAACATTTCCCCGCCACCTCTCGAGGAGAATGACGATAGATATGTGCAGGATCTGGACAAGTACAAGCGCCTTGGGTGCACCATCCCGCGTACAGAGAATTTGATGGATACGTCCAAGCGTGTGTTGGAGTACTGGGATGCAGAGATTAAACCGATGGTTTCTTCGGGAAAAAGGGTACTGATCTCCGCGCATGGCAATACGCTCCGTTCACTTGTCATGCATCTGGACCAATTGTCCGAAGCAGACGTGATGGCGCTCAACATCCCGACAGGCATTCCGCTGGTCTATGAGTTGAACGAAGAGCTGCACCCGACCGGTCATTTTTATCTGACCGCCGATGGCTCAACTTACAAGCATGAAGAGATGAGCCAGGTAGCCCGACCATCGGACTGATGACAAGAGGTTAAGGCAATAGCAACTCAATAAAGTATATGAAACCACTACTTGATTCCTAATAAGCTCCTAGCAGGCTCATATGAATTCAAAACAAAGTCCTGAATCGCTTATATAGGCTCACGTTAAGGAGCATAATAACGAGCAAAAGATGATCACCGAACCATTCTTCATTTCGGTGATCATCTTTTTTGTTCTGCCGAATCGAAACATCAGAGTGATCCAGTTGGAGAAACGTTTTATTTTTACAGGCAAGCTTGGATATCGTTTCGTTTGTGCTGGATCGGGTAAAACTCAAACAAGACACGATGTACATGAATCCAGAAGGAGGAGAGCTACATGTCGAAACGTAAATTGCTTATGACGGCAATTGGAGCTGGCGTGACGTATCTGATGAGGAATAAACAAGCTAGGGACAAGGTGATCAGCACCGTATCCAATATGGTGAAAAAGAACGGATCACCTTCAGCCCGTACCGCTAGACCGCGGGTAGAGGTTAGCAACCAAGATTGGAGAAAATAAGCAATACCTCGAATAACTTGAGTTACACAAAGTTAAACAGATAAGTAGCTTGCATGTACGTACTTGTTACTTGCAAACACATATGGTGATTGAGCACATCAAAGAGACCTGGGACGATTGTTCCGGGTTTTTCTGATGTGTTGTCTAAGTATCACTGGAGATTGCATCCTATGCGATTTTTTCCATGAAGAATGATACAATGAATACTTGCAGAACGTATGGAGAGGAGATGCACTTGTGGATAAAGGTCAAATGGACACTTCGATGAAGAAAAATCGTTTGGGTACTTCGGAATTGCTGGTGGGGGAGATCGGACTGGGCTGTATGTCGCTCGGAACGGAACTGAAACCTGCGGTGGAACTGATTCACGAAGCGCTGGATCTTGGGGTTAATCTGCTGGATACAGCCGATCTGTATGATTCCGGACGGAACGAAGAGATCGTGGGACAAGCGATCAAAGGGCGCCGGGACCAAGTCATTCTGGCAACCAAAGTGGGTAACCGCCGCATTCCTGGGAAGGAAAGCTGGTCATGGGACCCGTCCAAAGCTTATATTAAACAGGCCGTGCATGAAAGCCTCAAACGACTGCAGACCGATTACATTGATCTGTATCAGCTTCATGGAGGCACCCTGGATGATCCAATCGCGGAGACGATTGAGGCGTTTGAGGAGTTGAAGAAGGAAGGACTTATCCGATACTACGGTATTTCTTCCATTCGTCCTAACGTGATTCGGGAGTATGTAGAGAAGTCGTCCATTGTCAGCGTGATGAACCAATACAGTGTAGTGGATCGCCGGGCTGAAGAGGAAGTATTACCTTTACTTGAGCAAAAAGAAATCAGTGTCATCGCTCGCGGCCCGGTTGCCAGTGGTGTACTGGCAGAATCGGGAACGGCGAAGGCTGACAAAGGATACTTGGACTACACGCCAGAGCAGCTACATCACATTCGCCAAGGCCTGGCTGCGCTGGTCACAGATGATCGCAGTATGGCACAGACGGCCATCCGTTATGCCCTTGCGCATCCTGCCGTTGCTGCTGTCGTTCCAGGAGCCAGTTCCAGAACACAATTGCTGCATAACATGGCTGCTGCTTCATCAACTCCGCTCACCACTGCCGAGATTCAGGTCATACGGGAGCAGAGTCCTGCCAACCGTTACACCCAGCATCGCTAATGAGTGGAAGTGGGGTGCCTGTTTTCAAATGTAACTATTTAAGGTACAATAAAATCAGGTAGAAGCAGTACAAGATAAGAAGCCCGAACCATGAACTGAACCATTTCTACAAAAAGTACAACTATTAACTAGAACGATATAAGGAGAGAATAGATATGGAAAGAATTCAAAGTGAACAGCAATACCGCGACCTGATTAACTCTGATGGCATGACGGTCATTAAATTTGATACAACTTGGTGCCCGGACTGCAAAAACCTGGATCGGTTCATCGGTGACGTTATGGATCAGCACACCGACAAAACCTTCTATGCGTTGGATGCAGAAGAGTTCCAGCCGTTTGCTGATGAGAACGGTGTACGTGGCATTCCAAGCCTGCTGGTGTTCCAGAACGGCAAAAAGCTTGCACATCTTCACAGTAAATGGGCAAAAACCCCTGCGCAAATCTCTGAGTACCTGGAGACCCTTGAATCCAAAGTATAAGACAGATAGTCTTATATGTGACAATTGATATTTATATTGATATAGCTTAATGGACCTTTATAGCGTTTCAGTGCAGACCTCATCCCCTACTTGTTCTCAGACATGTGGGGGATGATTCAGTTCTGACGAGTGTTTATCATTCCATATCCTGTTTCTTTGGCAAGCATCTATATAGCCTTGTTTAGAATTTGTTCAGTATCGTTCGGTATACTTGATAGAACAAACTGAATATTGGAGTGAACAAGAGCCACATGAGCAGAGAAATTATAGATGAGATGCACCAACTAAGCCACAATGACGACCGTCGATATCACTTGTTGATGATGGGTGTTAAACAAATGTTACATGAACAGAAGCTGAATAGATATCGCTGGCTGGGGAGACTCAAGGAGCGAAGAAGACAACGAAGCATTCAGGCTGATCGATGGGAGTAACGATCTAACATCCTGAACATGCTATAGAAATATGATGGTACATGTACATATTAAGTGATAGCAAAATGGCAGCCCTGCTTCCGTGAGGAAGACAGGGCCGCCATTTTCCAATTTGAATCAATGGATCTGTTTGATGTTGATAAAAATTGAACCGTGTTTACACAGAAACGGAGAGGACAGAAAAAACCTGAAAAGCGAAGCGGTCGCCTGAAAGCTTTCTGAGAGAAAGCTACATCGGAAGCATACGCTTATCACCGGATTTTCCCTTTGCGAAAAGGGAATCAAAAAAATCTGGGGATAACAGCGGTTGGAAGGTTATTCTGTCATCGGAGTGAGATGTGTAAACTCATTTTGTTCATTTGACACTAGTTACATCATTAAGATCACGAAGAATACAGCTGCCAGTACAAAACGGTACACAGCGAAGACAGTCAGGCTCAATCTTTTTAAAATAGACAGGAAAGTCTTAATCGCCAGCATGGCAACGATGAACGCAGCGATAAATCCGATCGCAAAGATGAGAAAATCATCGCTCTTCAGATGATCAATGCTCTTGTACATATCATATCCCGTAGCACCAATCATAATTGGAACGGACACGAGGAAGGTGAACTCTGCCGCAGCCACCCGGCTGATACCGGCAAACAAGCCGCCCGAGATCGTAGAGCCGGAACGGGAGAAGCCTGGCCACAACGCCAAAATCTGAAACATACCCACAGCAAAAGCTTGTTTATAGGTAATATCATCAACGTCATGTGTGGTAATCCGTGAGCTCTTATGGCTCCAGCGTTCAGCTACGATCATCAATATACCACCGATCACAAGGCTGTACAGTACGGTTTGCGGACCAAACAAGTGAGCCTTGATCCAGTCCCGGAACACAAGTCCGATGACAACAGCAGGAACCATCGCCAGAATGATATGTCCCAGATTGAGGCGGCGGGAATATGGCCTTTTGCCCCCAGTGAAGCGAAACATATCAATGAATTTGTTCCAGTACAGTACAACAACAGCCAGTACAGCACCAAGCTGGACAACCACCTCAAACGTTTTGACTGACTCGTTGTCCTCTGATAGACCCAGCAGGTGAGCTGTCAGAATCATGTGTCCGGTAGAGGACACGGGCAAAAACTCAGTCAAACCTTCGATGATGCCCATAATAATGGATGATATAAAGTCCAATTCTCTTCCTCCTTGAAATGCAGATGACAGCCATAAGGCCTGTCCTGCTATGACGATGTCTGTCCTTTCGAACAAGACTATCCTCTATTATGCTCAGAATTGCCTCTCACTTCAACTCTATGCTTGTAACCCATTGTTTAAAACTATATTGACAAAAACCTAGTTATCCCATAGGATATATATTAACTGACTGACTGATCAATCGGGAGGGCTTGAAGAATGGCTAAAAATAGCGGTTTGGAACCCGGTGAAGAACGCCGGGACCAAATTATTCGTATAGCGATGGAACGATTCGCAACTCAAGGATATCATCAGACGAAAATCTCAGATATTGTTCGCGAAGCTGGAGTCGCTCAAGGCACCTTTTACTGGCACTTCAAGAGCAAGGAAGCCATTGCTTCCGAGATTTTGTTAACGGGCAGAGAACAACTACTTGAAGCAATCGGGCAAGGGTATCGAAAGGATGCCGGTTCGGTTGAAGATATGGTGAAGGCCTCGGAGAAGCTGTTTACAAGCTTGTTCACCTTTGCTGCGCAGAACCGATATTTCATGGAGTTGTTGCTTAAGGGGATTGTGACCGAGGAATCCGTCCAAAAGCTAGTTGAAGAGACTCGTAATGCCGTGGAGATAGCGTTCCGCCACAATATGGAGCGAGCGATCGAGCTGAGGATGTTGCCAGCAGACATGAATGTACCCCTGCGTGCAGCACTGCTTGTAAGCATGATCGAAGGCATGATCTCGCGCTGGTTGTTTGGCTCAGAGGAGCTACACAGCCGTTTCGCGGAGATGAGCGCTGCAGCGTTGGCAGCTGAAGCGGCAAGTTTTGAGTTTTACGGCCTGCTCGGTACATAATGTCGGCAGGGCCTGGGGCATTATTTTTCAGGCAAAAGAGGCAGGAAGGATTCACATTTCTACACTTCTTCACATGATTAAGCCAGTCACAGGGAATAATGGAATCACCAAGAGAACATACGATGAATGAGAGGAAGTTAACGTCATGAATAACACATATGGAACTAAAATTCGCAAAGGGTGGCCTATCACCGCAATTCTGCTCATGGTTGTGCTCGTACTGAGTGCTTGCGGTAGCAAACCCGCGGCGGAGAATGGCAATACAAACAATGCAGCACAGTCTGGTGGCAACGAACTGGAACAGATCAAATCGGCAGGTGTCATGAAAGTCGGCATGATGGGTACGTATCGTCCATACAACTTCCTGAATGACAAGAAAGAAATGGACGGATTTGATGCGGATATCGCACGTGAAGTAGCGAAACGTCTCGGTGTTAAGGTTGAGTTTGTATCTCAGGAGTTCTCGGGTCTGACACCAAGTCTGCAAGCGAAAAAGCTGGATGCGATTATCAGCCAAATGACGATTACGGACGATCGTAAAAAAGTGCTGGATTTCAGTGATCCGTACATCACCAACCAGGTCAAAATTATTGTCAAAGAAGACAACAACGATATTACGAAACTGGAAGATTTCAAAGGCAAAACAATCGGTGTAGGTTTGGGCACAAACGATGAAACGTACCTGCGCAACGAAGTGTTGCCCAAAGTCGGAGATTTTACAATTCAAACGTACGATGATGTTATTTCTTCCTTGAAAGACCTAAATGCCGGACGGATCGATGCAACGATCAACAACTTGTATGCGTTGAAACCGATTATAGATGCAAATGGATTCAAAATTAAAGCTGTTGGCGAAGCAATCAAGAGTGACCAGGCTGGTATCGCGGTGCGTAAGGACAACCCTGAGCTTGTAGCGGCATTGAACGATGCACTGAAAGGCATGAAGGATGACGGCACGTACAATACAATCTTCAAAAAATGGTTTGGTGAAGAGCCTGCGCAATAATGAACTGGCAAGGCGAAGGGAAGTTTGATCCATGGAACTGGTATTCGAGAATATCCCCTTCTTTCTGAAGGGGGCTTATTATACGCTTTATGTCACGGTGATCTCTATGTTTTTTGCCTTTATCATCGGGGTGCTGGTAGCTATTGCTAGGCTTAAAGGCCCCATATGGTTAAGGCTGATCGCCAGATTTTATGTATCCATCATGCGGGGAACCCCGCTGCTGGTGCAATTATTCGTTATCTATTACGGGCTTGTAGATTATGGCGTAACCCTCGGGTCTCTAACGGCCGCATGTCTTGGGCTCAGTCTGAATGCGGGGGCATTCCTGTCGGAAACGTTCCGCGGTGCGATTCAAGCTGTACCGAAAGGGCAAACGGAAGCTGCATACGCTACGGGTATGACTCCGGCTCAGGCAATGAGACGGATCATTTTCCCGCAGGCTGTGCGCATTGCCATTCCACCGATGGGCAATACCTTTATTGGTATGCTCAAGGAAACATCGTTAGTCGCTGCAATTGGAGTTACCGAACTGTTGCGTTCTGCACAACTTTTGGTATCGCAGTATGCGGTCAACATGCCGTTTTATCTGGCAATCGGCGTGATGTATTGGATAATGAGCATCGGCTTCTCGGCCATTCTGGAACAAGTGGAGCGCCGGCTTGCCCGGGCTTACTAAAGGGGGAGAGAACCGATGATTACTACAACCGGACTGACCAAACGTTTTCAAAATCATGAAGTGCTCACCAATATCGATATGCATGTAGATGCGAAGGATATTGTTGTCTTGCTCGGTCCCAGTGGCTCAGGCAAAAGCACCCTGCTACGCTGTCTTAATGGACTCGAACAGTTGTCCGGCGGACAGATCGAAGTGAACGGTATTGTGGTAAACAGCGCAGATCCGCTGCGTGTTCAACGTGCCCGGGTACTGGAGATTCGTCGCCAGACCGGCATGGTATTCCAGCAGTTTAACCTGTATCCGCACAAGACGGTGCTTGGCAATGTCATGGAAGGTCTTGTGACGGTGAAAAAAATAAAGCGAGACGAAGCCGCCGAACGCGGACGGCTTTTGCTGGATCGTGTAGGTCTGTCAGATAAGCAGGACGCTTATCCTTCCCGTTTATCAGGCGGACAGCAGCAACGCGTAGCCATTGCACGGGCACTGGCAATGGAACCGGAAGTGATGCTGTTTGACGAACCGACCTCGGCCCTTGACCCCGAACTGGTTGGAGAGGTGCTGTCGGTGATGAAAGAGCTGGCGCAGGAAGGCATGACGATGCTGGTTGTGACACATGAGCTGAAATTTGCCCGGAACGTGGCGAACAAAATCGTCTTTATGGCGGACGGTTCTATTGTAGAGACCGCAAGCCCTGAAGCATTTTTCGAACATCCGGCGCAAGAGCGTACGCGTCAATTTCTGCGGCAGATTACCGAGTTTTAAATTACCTCTAAAAAGGAAAACAAAAAATCTGTGTATAAGGGTGATGGGAAGTTTATTCTGTCATCGCAGTGTATGTGTAAACTACTATAGAAAGAAGGAAAACATCATGAATGTAACAACAGTATGGAAGGGAAAACGAGCGTTTACCTCCGAAGGACCTTCAGGGTATGCGGTAGGCATGGATGCCACAGCGGCATATGGTGGTGACAGCCAAGGCGCTACGCCGATGGAATTGTTACTCGCTGGTCTAGGCGGCTGCATGGGAATCGATATTACAATGATTCTGGATGCTTTTCTGGACAAGATCGATTCGATTGAGATTGAAGCACAAGGCACACGCAGTGAGGATATGCCCAAAGGGTTCACGTCCATTGACCTGATTTTCAAAGTAGACGGCGATATCCCGGATTACCGGATCTGGAAAGCCATCCAGATGGCAGAAGAGAAATACTGCGCCGTTTCTGCATCACTGAGCGCTGATATTCATCCGAAGCTGATCCTTAACGGTGTAAGCACTCCTCGTCCTTAAGATAAAACGTGAACGTTATATCAAAAAAACATTTTAAAGCTACGTGAAGGCATTCCTAATCAGGGGTGCCTTTTTGGCATCTGCATATTTTGGATTACTAAACCAGGCGACTGTAACAACAACGTCCTATATCTCCTTTTTAATGTCAAATCGTATACTTCATTTATGTGGTATGATGGATGCGCAGGTGCCAACGATCTGTTTCTCATGATTCAAAGTTGTAAGCGCTTATATAGATAACGGAAGGTGCGGATATGTTAAAACGGCTGATTCGTATTACAAATGATCTCAAATTAAAGCATAAATTGCTCATTTCATATGTGCTTGTTGTCATGGTTCCAGTACTGATAATTGGTCTCGCAGTGACCAGTTATTTTCGTCAGCAAGCGCTGGATAATGCCATTGGGCAAACGATCATCAATGTGGATAAAATTAAAAGCCAGACGGCAACGATGCTTCGCGTGCCTACAGACATATCCAACTTGCTCATGTTTAACACCGATCTCAAGGAGATTGTGAATCGACAGTATAAGAGTGTGGTGGAGCTGACTTCGGCTTACCTCGCTTATAAAGATTTTCAGGAATATCGGCGGTTATATCGGGAAATTGCAGGGATACGTTTTTACTCGACGAACCCGACATTGATCAACAATCTGGAATTTATTCCGGTCAATGAACGAACCAAGGAGAGATACTGGTATAAGGAAGCGCTGAAAACAACGAGTATTGGCTGGTTTTATATCCCTGGTAATGAAGATAATCCGGTTCACAGGCTCAGTCTGGTGCGTAAGGTTCCTTTTGCCGAGTATAAGACCGAAGGTGTACTGATGGTTGTAATCAATCAGGAAGAACTCAATGGTTTGCTGCGTCAGGAGCAGTTTGAAACGCTGATTACGGATGAGCAGGGTTACGTCGTTGCCGCAAAAAATACCGAACTGGTCGGGAAAACGCTGGACGAGCTTGATTTTGGAGTAGACCTCCAGAGCCAACCTAAAGGAACCATTGAAGCTGATTTCCAGGGTGAACCCTCGAATATTGTCATTGATGAACTGGGCCCGGGATCGAGCTTCAACAAGCTGAAGGTTATCTCGGTGTTTGCGACCAAAAATATCGTGAAAGATGCCAACCAGATCAGCCAGATCGGCATGATTTTTATTACCTTGGTGCTGGTAATTGCGTTGCTGCTGGTGTATATCATTTCTTTCCTCACCTCGAACCGCTTGCTCCGGCTCAGTAAACATCTGAACAAGCTGGCTCTTGGAGATTTGAACGTCACCTCTCGCATTGACGGGAATGATGAGATCGGTCAATTATCACGTCAGTTTAACTACATGGTTAAAAGTATTAACGAACTGATGACCCAAGTGGTCGAAACAACAGAACAGAACAACCAATTGGAAATCGCCCAGAAAGAGATTAAACTGAAAATGATGGCCAGCCAGATTAATCCTCATTTTTTGTTTAACGCGCTTGAATCCATTCGCATGAAGGCTCATATCAAGGGAGAAGCGGAGATTGCGAATATTGTCAGGTTGCTTGGCAAGCTGATGCGGAAAAGCCTGGAGATTGGTAGCGGCAAAACGACCTTCCGGGCGGAACTGGAAATGGTGCGTTCCTATCTGGAGATTCAGAAGTTTCGATATGGGGACAGGTTAGCCTTCGAGATTCATCTGGACCATGAGGTGGAGAGGATGTATATCCCGCCTTTGATTATTCAGCCGATTGTGGAAAACGCCATTGTGCATGGACTGGAGAACAAAGAAGGAACCGTGCGGGTTCATATTCTGATTTGTATGGTGGATCGCATGGTCAAGGTAGAAGTGAAAGATGATGGAGCGGGCATTACGCCGGAACGACTTGCAGAAGTGATGCAGTTTGTCAGCGGCCCTGAGGAGGAGGAGAAGAGCCGGATAGGCATGCGGAATGTGCATCAACGTTTGACTTTGACATACGGGGAAAATGCCGGGTTACAGATTAATAGTGTGTACGGGGAAGGAACAGAGGTTTCTTTCACCTTGCCAGCAGGAGGGAACCAGCATGTATAAAGTATTGTTGGTAGACGATGAACCAAGCATTCGCGAGGGATTGACCACGATTATCGATTGGGAAAAATACAGCTTCCAGGTCATGGCTACAGCCGGAAGCGGGCGCGAGGCCATCGCCTGTTTCAACGAAATCAAGCCGGACCTGACCATTATTGATATACGGATGCCAGGCATGACTGGCCTGGAAGTCATCGAAGAGATCCGCCAGCGTGAACCGGAGGCACATTTTCTGATTTTGAGCGGTTACGCTGACTTTGATTATGCCAAAAAAGCGATCAGCTTCGGCGTTGACGGTTATCTGCTAAAGCCGGTTGACGAAGAAGAGATTATCGCTGAGCTCGAACGTATTGCGGGACAGCTTCATCAGGAACGGGAGATGCAGGCTCGCCACGCCGGAGAAGATACTGCGTACAGGGAACATCAGATAGACGCGCTTCTGCTTGATTCTCTGCAAGGTACCGGGAGCATGGAAGAAGACAGCCTTGGACTTCATTGGCCTCAATATCAAGTGATTTTACTGGAGATCCATGCGGCGCTTGACTTGCAGCGGGGAAATGAAATGAAACGCAAACTGATTGAAGCATTTGATCAGAAGAATAGAGGTATCGTATTTTCATACCATTCCGGCTTGGGGTTATTAATTCAAGAAGCAGTTACACAGGACTCATCGGCACAAAGCCTCTATGATGAACTGCAAGCATTGCTTGCAGAATGGAACGTGCACATGTATGCTACTGCCGGAGAGCCGGTACAGTCTACCACGGATATTGCCAGATCGTATACACAGGCAAGCAGCCTTCTTGCAGAACGTTTTCTCTTCACAGAGGAACGGATCAAACGCTGGGATGAAGGGCGGCTTACTCCTTCTAGTACAGAGGAAAACGGTGTTGTAACTGAAAAGGACGGATTACAGGAGCCTGACGAAGTTGAACTGGCGGACAAGCTATATTATGCCTTGGATATTCGCAGTAGTGAGTCTGTCATGCGTGTGCTTGGAGAGCTGCAGGAGTGCCTTGTCCCGTATCACTGGACGGAGCAAGCAATCAAAACGGCATTCTCTCAAGTGTTCTCGCTCGCATTCAACAAACTTGCTGCAGCGAATCAGCACATGCAATCCATTATGCAGGATCATTCCGTGCTGATTAATGAAGTCTATCATCAGTTTACGATGGCTGATCTGAAAGCGATGGCGGCGGAGCATTTGAATCGTCTGATTCAACGCATGGGCGGTGGCAGTACGGATACGGTGATGAAACAGATGATTGATTTTATTCAGCGTAATCCGGGGGAGAATCTGAAGCTGGAGGTTCTGGCCGAGGTGTTTAATTATAACAGCAGTTATTTGGGGAAATTGTTCAAGAATCACACCGGCGAGTCTTTTAACGCCTTTCTGGATAAAGTTCGGATTGAGAAAGCAAAAGTATTACTTGATGAAGGGTTAAAGGTTCATCAGGTGGCTTCAAGAGTGGGATATGCCAATGTGGACTATTTTCACGGTAAATTCAAGAAATACGTCGGCGAATCCCCTTCCGCATATAAACAATCCAGATCGCAATCTCTTGCGAGGGAAACGAATCATTATGACAACGAAGATGAATAACCACGGTGATCCGGGGAGTTGCTGAATACATTTATTCATCGACCCTCTCTGGGCTGGGGATTAACATAATATAATCCATGCACTTCAGTAATAAGCAACGGTTCGTGAATGCCTGACACCTTAGACTAACTGTACAAAGTACAAGAGTCCAGATGAAGGGATGGCTGCAGGATATGGATCAAACGGATTTAGATGCTGTACGTTACACGATCAACTTGAACGGACCCTGGCAATTTCAATTAGTTGAGCCGACTGGAGAAGCAAGAGAACGAGGGAACGCTTCGCCATGCAACCCTCCACACAAGGATGATACCTTATGGAATACCATTCAAATTCCGGGATCATGGGAAGAGCAGGGGTATGGGGAAGCACCAGGGTATGCCAGAATCGACACATGGACCAAAATTCGTGAGTATGAAGGATCAGCTTGGTATGCACAGGATATAGATGTTCCCCCTGATGCTCAGAACGGGTACTATGTATTCAGATTGAAAGGCGTGCGTTGGACTTCAAGGCTCTGGTTCAATGGGTATGAAGCAGGTGAGAGGGATAGTCTGCTTACAGAACAGACGTGGGATGTAACGGATTGGGTAAAGCCTGGGGAGATCAACCGTGTCGAGATTTGGGTCGATAATTCGATGAAGCTACCTCTCGCGGGCAGCCACATCCACTCTTTACATACCGCTACGGCCTGGGGAGGTATTACAGGAGGAGCTTTTCTGGAAAGGCTACCGTTGCAGCGAGTGCAAACGATGCGTATCGAACCTGATATGCCCAGCGGAACGATATCGGTTCAGTGCACGGTGAGTCATCTTGCTGGCAACGTCTCAGTAGCACCGCTAAAGTTGCTTATCGATATCCAACATCCTCATGGAGCATGGTTTAAGCCACGACTTTATGATATACAGAATGCCGAGAAGCGTGTAAATGTCGGTTCACTTGATCCGGGGAGCGACGGTGTGGAAACTGGTATGACTACGGCGTCATATCGGATTGAACTGGAAGCGGAGAGAGCTATCATAGCGTGGAGCGATGATAACCCTGTTTTATATCGGGGAGTGGTTCGTTTGCAGCAAGGCGAACAGGAGCTCGACCGGGTGGAACAGCGGTTCGGTATGCGAGCTTTTGAAGCACACGGCAAACAATTAATCCTGAATGGAACGCCAGTCTTTCTGCGTGGATACGTCGACTGCTGCATTTTTCCGCTTACGGGATATCCGGTTTGGGATTATGAGCATTATGTAAGGCAGTTTCGCATCGCCAAGTCTTATGGCTTCAATCATGTGAGATTACACGGGTGGAGTCCGCCGGAACCGTTCTGGGAGGCTGCCGATGAAGAGGGGATGCTTGTTCAGGCGGAGCTACCGCACTGGTCACGCTTTTATGAGAAACGGGATGTATCAGCCCCTCCTGAAATCCAGACGTATCTGGCACAGGAACTGGATCGGCTATTGGAAACACTGCACCGTCATCCTTCCTTTGTCCTTTTCTCAATGGGCAATGAGTTGATTGGTGCGAACGGGCACCCTGAACTGAATGCGCTGATCGCAAGAGCTCGGGAAAAAGACCCCTCCAGACTGTATACGGATAATACCGGATTTGGACAGCTTCCACCTCAAGGAAGAGAGACCGATTATTTTATTCAGTCCTTCAATTGGCATCCCCCGCTGGAATCCGTTTTGTCAGCTGTGCCGGATACTACGCTGGATTATCATGCGGTTACACAGCTTGCATCACATCCGGTGATCGGGCATGAACATGCACAATTTACGATGTATGTACGTCCGCAGGAACGAGAGAAATATACGGGTGTCCTTCGTCCTACGTGGTTAGATCCTGTCGAAGCGTCGCTTGCACGTAAAGGCATGATGGCAAAGCTGGAACAATATCAGCAGGCAACGGGCACACATCTAATGCGATCGCTTAAAGAAGCGATGGAGCGAGTAAGACGCACGCCAGATGCAGCGGGAATTCAGCTGCTGGATATCCGTGACTTTCCGGGACAGGGGCATGCGACCACAGGTTTTCTGGATGTCTTTTGGGAAGATAAAGGAATTACGACAACAGATGAAGTGAAACAATTTAACGCCGATGTGATTATTCTTCTGGCTGCTAGAGGGCGTACGTACTATGCGGGAGAACTGATTGAAATCAATGTGCTCATATCCCATTATGGCAAAAGGATGTTAGAGTGTGCTGCCATTCACTGGAGACTGGTTACGGATGATGTGACAGTTACTGAAGGAGAATGGAGCTGCGGGGATATCTCATGCGGTTCAGTCATGTCTCTTGGAAGTGTGAAGGTTCATGCACCTAGCGAGGGTGTATCTGCTTTTCGAGTGGAGGCTGAGCTGCGTTGCAATCATGGGGATGATTCGATTCATCCCGGTAGTTCTGATCCTTCTATCGTGCAATCATCTAATCGTGAGGCAGTCGTTACGGTAGCTCAAAATAGTTGGCATGGTTGGTCTTTCCCGATGATGGAAATAGAGAGTGAACGTCATGGGCAGATCAAAATCAAACGGATCTGGAATACGGTAAAGGAATTAGAGCCTCTGTTGGTCGAATCATATCATGATTGTGTAGATCATGTGGATGGCTTCCGCTTGTTAAAACAAGGTCAGCATGACCTGTTAATCGTAAAGTCGCTAACTTCCAATGTGCTGGATGTTCTCTTGAACGGCGGTAGGGTTTGGCTTATGCCAGCTGCAGCGGATCTGTATGATTCGGTGGAAACGAAGTACCTGCCCGTGTTCTGGAATTATCTCATGTTTGCTACCCAGCCGGGCGCTACGATGGGCATGCACATGGAAAAAGAAACGGCTCTTCTCGGAGCTTTTCCACAGGATGGAGCTTCGGACTGGCATTGGTATCATCTTGTGAATGATACGCCGGCCATATGCCTGGATACCATGCAGGGTGCTACACCGCTGATTGAGGTGGTAGATCATTTTCACCGGGCGAAACGGTTGGCATATGCCTTTGAGGCCAGAGCAGGAAAGGGCCGGATTCTAGTATCTTCTTTTCCTTTTACCGATACAGCTTTAATGAAACGTCCGGAAGCCGCTTTTCTTTTTCAAGAGATGTTGTCTTATGTGCGCGGAGAGCTGTTTCATCCGGAAAGCTTCGTTACAGCTGCTGAGCTGTTAGGCGTATTCAAACTTCAGCCTATTCAATTTACATTGTGATCAATAGGAGTCATCGAGGGACCTGAAAAGGTCTCTTTTTTGATGTGTAAAGTATGAGGTAAACGATTTCTAAAAAACGTTTTCGGTATTATCCTTAAAAAAGTTAAAAAACCTTTATATGTGTATTTTAGTGTTAATAAGGTTTTAATATCTCTAATTTTAACGGAATAATGTCTCATTTTAGAGGGGAATATCTAATTTTTATATGATTTTCTCTAAAATCCAGATGGTATTTTGAAAACGCTCTATCGATTATGATTATTTTATAAAAACAGAGGAGGGGGAACGGAGATGGAAACGCTAACAAAGAAATCCGCTTCCGCAAAAAGAGGCAGTGACCCCAAACCGCCTTTGAAACCAAGGCGCAACGGAGTTTGGGACAGAATGAAGCAGCAGAAGTATCTTTATCTTATGTCATTGCCATTCGTCGCTTGGGTTTTCGTATTTAACTATCTTCCGCTATGGGGATGGACGATGGCTTTTCAAAACTATAAACCTGCCAGATCGTTCGGTGAACAGGATTGGGTTGGTTTTAAACACTTTGTAGAATTGTTCAGTGATGACCGGTTCTACCTAGTGCTTCGGAATACACTTGCGATGAGCTTGATGGGACTAGTTGTTGGTTTTATCGTGCCTATTTTCTTCGCGATCCTCCTGAACGAAATGAAAGGCATGTTCTTCAAACGGGCTGTACAGACTGTATCGTACCTGCCTCACTTTGTATCCTGGGTCGTTGTTGCAGGGATTATTACCAAGATGCTGTCCACGGACGGCGGGATAATCAATGACCTGCTCATCGGTCTCAACATTATTGATCAGCCGATTCAATTTATGGCCAAGGGTAATCTGTTCTGGTACATTGTAACCGCTTCAGATATGTGGAAGGAAACGGGCTGGAATGCGATCATCTATCTGGCGGCAATCACAGGTATCGACCAGGAGCTGTATGAAGCATCCCGAGTAGATGGTGCAAACCGCTTCAGACAGATGTGGCATATTACGCTGCCAGGTATTCGCACAACGATTTCCGTATTGTTCATCATGTCCATCGGACATCTGATCAGCATCGGTTTTGAGAAACAATTTTTGCTACAGAACAGTCTGGTCCTGGATTACTCGGAAGTCCTTGATCTCTACGCACTCAATTACGGTTTGAATATGGGTCGATTCTCGTATGGTACAGCGATAGGTATATTCAACTCTGTTGTCAGTATCATCCTTCTGTTTACGGCCAACGGTTTGTTCAAAAAATTCACCAAAGAAAGCATCATGTAGGGAGGGGGAGACATTATGGCGAACAAAACATTCAATGCCACACGGGGCGATAAAGTGTTCGATATATTCAATATCCTCGCGATGACCATGGTGCTGATTGTAACGCTTTATCCGTTCCTTAACGTACTGGCGATCTCGCTCAATAACTCAGCGGATACGGTACGCGGCGGAATTTACTTATGGCCTCGTGAATTTACATTACAGAACTATCAGACGATCTTTCAGTATGAAGGTTTGCTCCAAGGTTTGAAAATCTCCATTATGCGTACCCTTGTAGGTACACTGCTTGGACTGATCAGTTCATCCATGATTGCCTTTACGCTAAGTAGACCTGACTTCGGTCTTCGGAAATTTGTATCTACAACACTGGCGCTGACGATGTATTTCTCGGGTGGTCTGATTCCGGTATACATCCTGATGCGTGACCTGAACCTGATCGGTACATTCTGGGTATACGTATTGCCTGGTATGATCAGTGCCTGGAACGTATTTATCATCCGTTCATTCATTGACGGTTTGCCTTATGCCTTGCAGGAATCAGCCAAGCTAGATGGTGCCAATGATTTCAAAATCTATTACCGCATCATTTTGCCTCTCTGCAAGCCGGTACTGGCAACCATTGCTTTGTTTCTGGCAGTGGGTCAGTGGAATGCGTGGTTTGATACGTACCTTTATAACGGCTCTAAAGCACATCTGACGACGTTGCAATATGAGTTGATGAAAGTGCTGCAAAGTACACAACAAGGTTCGGGAGCCGGACGGAATGCCAATGATATGGCACAGCAAATGACACAAATCTCTCCAGAATCGATCAAAATGGCAATTACAATTGTAGTCACGGTTCCGATTCTGATTGTGTATCCGTTCCTGCAAAAGTACTTTGTTGGCGGGATGACGCTTGGCGCGGTAAAAGCATAGACCTATATCCAGATGTAAAGACTGGTTTAATAATGGATTGTAAACCTATAATAAAGTGCTTATATAGATAAGCTCAGGATATCCCCACTGCTGCCACACGGTCACAAATAGGATTGTTGGCCGTGGCCGCAGAGGACATTCATGAAGCTATAGAGAGGAACAGATCGTTCCGTATAAGACAGACGTATGAAATAGGGAGGATTACCATTATGTCCAGTTTCAAATGGAAGGTCACACTGGCGCCGGTTATGGCTTTGCTTTTGCTTACAGCTTGTGATGGAGGTGTTGGCGGTAAAATGTCGCTTGCGGATACAGGCGGGGCAAGGGATGCACCATCTTCACTTACATTTGATTTTTTCAGTGTTGATCCGAGTCCGAACTGGAATGGCATGAAGGATGAGGTTGGTAAGGTCCTTACAGCCCAAACAGGCATCACCCTTAACGGTGAATTTGCCGTTAGTGGGGGGCAGGACAGAATATCCCTCATGGCAGCAAGTCGAGACTATCCAGATATCGTTTCTCCCAAGGGGGAACTCAGCAAGCTGGTTGATGCTGGAGCGATGCTCGACCTGACAGACCTTATTGAACAACACGCTCCCAACCTGAAGAAGCTATATGGTAATTCCATGAATCGGTTGAAATACAGCAACGAGGATCAGTCTATTTATGTATTGCCAACGTATTATGCGGTGGACCAGAAGTATTTTGATGCCGGCGGGGGATTCGGTATTCAGCATCGTGTGCTCAAAGAGCTGGGATATCCCAAGGTTCATACACTTCAGGATTATGAAAATATATTGCGAGCTTACAGCGAGAAACACCCCATGACGGATGGTCAGCCGACCATTCCGTTAACGTTGGATGCTGACAACTGGAGAATCATGATCACCGTTACGAATCCTGCGTTTCTGGCGACAGGCGCGCCGGATGACGGCGAATACTTCATTGATCCGGTTACCTATGAAGCGAAGCTACATTATAAGCGCCCAGAGGAAAAGGAGTACTTCCGCTGGTTGAACCATATGTATAACGAAGGTTTGCTGGATCAGGAAAGCTTTGTACAAAAATCAGATCAGTATAAATCCAAGATTGCGAGTGGACGCGTACTGGGTCTCATTGATCAGGATTGGGGATATGCCGACGCTGAGGACGCATTGAAATCGGCGGGCAAAGCGGAGGCAACCTACTCCCATTTCCCGGTGACATTGTCCGAAGACTTGAAAGATCATTCTTTCCAGGATACCGGATTTGTATCCGGCTGGGGGGTAGGGATAACGACTTCAAACCCTGATCCGGTGCGTACCATCCAGTTCTTTGATTATTTGGCCTCCGAAGAAGGTCAGATTCTGATGAACTGGGGCATTGAAGGTAAGCACTACGAGATCAAGGATGGCAAGCGTGTGATTCCCGTAGCGGTTCAGGATCAGAAAACGAACCATGCTTCCGCGTTCCAAAAAGAGTCTGGCATCGGACTATATAAAAATATGTCCGGGCGTTATGGAGATGGTGTGAAAGACTCCACCGATAATTATTACACAACCAATTTCCCTGAACAGATTGAAGCTTCCTATACCCAAGCCGAGAAGGAGACCCTTAAAGCATATGGGGCTTTAACATGGAAGGATCTGTTTCCGAGTGAAGATGAATTCCCGGTGAAACCTTGGGGAGCTGCATATAACATGCCCACACCAGGGGACTCCGACTACAATGTCATTTTCCAGAAAACACAGGATATTATTCGCAAACGGATTCCCGAAGCTGTCTTAAGTTCAGCCGATAAGTTTGATGCCATGTATGATGGCATGATTGCTGAACTCAATCAGGCGGGAGCAGAAAAAATGGAAAAATAATATACCGTTTTAATTCAAAAACGCGTTCGTTTGTGGAACGTTGATTAGTGTTGGATTAGTACAAACTTGTCCACTTCAAAAATAAAAACAAACCCGTACTATCGGGTTTTAATTATAACGAAAACGTTTTAGCTAAACCGTTTTAGATTTTTATAATTAGCTATTGACAAGGGTTTTTTAAAGATTTATGATTCAACTGTGAAAGCACTTACAATTACTTGTACACGATTGAACAACTCACTGGCATGAAAGAAACTGAATCAACTTGAGAGTAAGCAAAAGTACGGTTGGGTCAGATTTATATCCCTTATTTACTGGAAATTAAGTAAGCGCTTTTAATGTTATTGGATCTGAGAAGAAGATTGGATTCACCCGAATATGGTATGAGCAGGCGAGCCCTGTTGTACAAATACACAGCTTCATTTTATCCAAAAGGGGGATTATACATGAAGGGCAGAACACCAAAAACATTTGCAATGCTTTTGTTAGCCAGCGCTCTCGCTGTTACAGCAGGATGCAGCAGCGGAGGGAAATCAGCTGAAGAAAAACCGGTGGACACGGGGGATACAACAACGCCAGTCACCTTTACATTCTTTGGAGCAGATGCGAGTCCAAACTGGAACAACATGAAGGATGCCGTTGGGCAAGAGATCACGAAGGCAACGGGTGTTACGCTTGAAGCTGAGTTTGATGTGAATAACGGCGGCGACCAGAAGATTCCTCTCATGGCTGCGAGTGGTGATTACCCTGATATTATCTATCCTAAAGGAAACCTGTCGAAGCTGGTGGATGCAGGTGCAATGCTTGATCTGACCGATCTGATCGAGGAGCATGCTCCCAACTTGAAGAAAATTTATGGCGACCAGATGAACCGTTTGAAATACAGTACGGAAGATCAGGCCATCTATACGATCCCAACCAACATGGGTGTAGGTAACGTAGCATTCGACGCCACTGGCGGATTCGAGATCCAACAGAAAGTGTTGAAAGAGCTGGGATACCCTGAAGTGAAAACACTTGAAGATTATGAGAACGTGCTGCGAACTTACTATGAAAAACATCCAACCATTGATGGACAGCCTACGATTCCGCTGACGCTGAATGCGGATGACTGGAAGATTATGATTACGGTTACAAACCCGGCCTTCCAAGCAACAGGAGCACCAGACGATGGGGAGTATTATATTGATCCGGAGACTTATGAAGCAAAACTGCACTACAAACGTCCGGAGGAGAAAGAATATTTCCGCTGGCTCAACAAAATGTACAACGAAGGGCTCTTAGACAAAGATACGTTTGTTCAGAAGGATGACCAGTATAAGTCTAAAATCGCCAGTGGCCGCGTTCTGGGTCTGATCGACCAAGAGTGGAACTATGGCGAAGCTGAGAATGCGCTCAAATCCAAAAACAACGGCGAGAGCACATATGCTCACTTCTCCGTTTCCCTGAACAAAGACATCGTAGATCACACGTTTCAGCCAACAGGTTTTGACGGTTACGGCATCGGGATTACAAAATCTGCTAAAGATCCGGTTCGGATCATCAAATTTATGGATTGGCTTGCCTCCGATGAAGGTCAAGTGCTTCGGTACTGGGGCGTTGAGAACCAGCATTACAAAGTAGAGAATGGAAAACGCATCGTACCAGATGATGTCCAAGAACGCAAAATCAACGACAACTCTGCATTCACCAAAGAGTCTGGAGTAGGAATGTATAACATCTTTAGCGCCAGATATGGTGATGGTATGAAAGATTCTACAGATAACTACTATACAACGAACTTCCCTGAACAGATTCAGGCTGGATATACAGCAGCAGAGAAAGAAACGTTGAAAGCGTATGGCATTACGACATGGAAAGATTTCTTCCCATCTGAGGAAAAATTGAAACTGAAGGATTGGGGGGCTGCATATAACATGCCGGTGCCTTCCGATACCGAATACAATGTAACTTTCCAAAAAACACAGGATATTATCCGCAAACGCATACCGGAAGCAATTTTGGCGAAACCGGATCAATTTGACAGTCTGTATGATGGACTACTGGCTGAACTGGATAAAGCAGGCGCAGTGGAAATGGAAAAACAATATACCGTCTGGATCAAAGATCGCGTATCGCTCTGGACAGGTAAAGATGTGAAATAAGTTTCAGTACAATATATCGATTGAAGCATATGTTCTGATCAAAATTCATGAATAAGCTTCGCTTATATAAGACGTGGTATTCACAGGCCCCAAGCCTGTTATACAGATAAAACCTTCATAAATAGGGGAGATAGACAAATGAGAGGCAAAATGAAAGGCAGAATGACAGGTAAGACACCCAAGACGTTTGCGATGTTAATGTTGGCTAGTGCAATGTTGGTTACAGCTGGATGCGGTAACTCCGATAGCAAAGAGACTACCGAATCCAGTGGTACTGACCCGATTACGATCTCGTTCTTTGGTGCGGACCCAAGTCCAACCTGGAACAACATGCAGGATGCCGTTGGTAAAGAAATCACAAAGCAAACCGGCGTTACAATTGAGGCTGAGTATGATGTTAACAATGGCGGTGATCAAAAGGTTGCACTGATGGCGGCCAGCGGTGACTATCCAGACATGATTTTCCCAAAAGGAAACTTGTCGAAGCTGGTGGATGCAGGTGCAATGATTGACCTCACCGATCTAATCGAGGAGCATGCTCCTAACCTGAAAAAAATCTATGGTGACCAGATGAATCGTCTGAAATACAGCACCGAAGATCAGGCGATTTATACGATCCCGACCAACATGGGGGTAGACAACGTTGTCTTTGATGCTACGGGCGGATTTGAAATCCAGCAAAAGGTACTGAAAGAACTGGGTTACCCGGAAGTGAAAACACTGGAGGACTACGAAAACGTACTCCGTGCGTATTATGAAAAACATCCTACCATCGACGGCCAGCCAACGATTCCACTTACGCTGAATGCTGATGATTGGAAAATCATGATCACGGTCACGAATCCGGCCTTCCAAGCAACAGGGGCACCAGACGATGGGGAGTATTATATTGATCCGGAGACATATGAAGCAAAACTGCACTACAAACGTCCAGAGGAGAAAGAGTACTTCCGCTGGTTGAACAAAATGTACAACGAAGGTCTTCTGGACAAAGATACATTTGTGCAAAAAGATGACCAATACAAGTCCAAAATTGCCAGCGGCCGTGTTCTGGGTCTGATTGATCAGGAGTGGAACTATGGTGAAGCCGAGAATGCTCTCAAATCTGCAGGTAAAGATGACAGCACGTATGCTCACTTCTCTGTGTCTCTGAACAAGGACATCGTAGACCACACGTTCCAGCCAACCGGTTTTGACGGTTACGGCATCGGGATCACAACGTCAGCCAAAGATCCTGTTCGCATTATCAAGTTCATGGATTGGCTCGCATCCGATGAAGGTCAAGTCCTGAGAAACTGGGGCATTGAAAATGAGCATTACAAAGTAGAGGATGGCAAACGTGTCGTTCCACAGGATATACAGGATCGCAAAGTAAACGATAACTCCGCATTCACCAAAGAAACGGGTATTGGCATGTATAACATTTTCAGTGCCAGATACGGTGATGGCGTGAAGGATGCAACGGACAATTATTTTACGACCAACTTCCCTGAGCAGATTCAGGCAGGATACACGGCAGCTGAGAAGGAAACGTTGAAAGCGTACGGCATTAACACATGGAAAGATTTCTATCCTGCTGAAGATGATCTGAAGCTGAAAGAGTGGGGGGCAGCGTATAATATGCCCGTACCTTCCGGTACAGATTACAGTGTGAAATTCCAGAAAACCCAGGATATCGTTCGCAAACGTATTCCGGAAGCCGTCCTGACTTCACCAGCAAACTTTGATGCAACCTATGATTCATTCCTGGCTGAACTGGACAAAGCTGGTGCAGTGGAGATGGAGAAACAATACACAGAGTGGATCAAAGATCGTGTATCTCTCTGGACAGGTAAAGATGTGAAATAATAAAATAACTTCTTCATTGAAGTTATCCAAGTTAAAAATAGTCCGAAAAAGGCCCTCGCTGTGAGGGTCTTTTTGCATAGAACTGTGAGTAGAAGCATTGACGACATTTTTGAAATCGAATATAATCCTCTTATTGTAAGCACTTCCAGCTAAAAAGAAGGATGGATGTATAGTAGTTCCGTGCTTTAACAGGAGTCAGCCGCAATAACAGGGTAAAACATTTTTATTTTTTCTATTTTTCGAAAACGTTTTAGGAAACCAGTTTCGCTAATTGCCTTATTTCTATATTAAGCAATGATCCGAAACGGAATCATGCCTCACCGAAGGAACTATCATTATAGAATGACCGCGCGATAGACAATCCGCGTGTCATCAGAGACGGAGGAAATATCCATGACCATTTTCCAATTCCCGCAAGATTTCCGCTGGGGAACCGCAACGGCATCCTATCAGATTGAAGGTGCAGCGCAAGAGGGAGGACGCGGAGTATCCATCTGGGATACATTTGCACGTACGCCTGGTAAAGTATTTAACGGTGACAATGGCGACGTTGCTTGTGACAGCTACCACCGCTATGAAGAAGATATTGCACTGATGAAAAAGCTCGGCATCAACACATATCGTTTCTCTATTGCGTGGCCGCGCATTATTCCGGATGGGGATGGAGAGATCAACCGTGAAGGATTGGATTTCTACCATCGTTTTGTAGATGCCCTGCTGGATGCAGGAATTGAACCGTTTCTCACCCTATACCACTGGGATCTACCGCAGACACTTGAGGATGATGGGGGCTGGGGAAACCGCAGAACGGTGGATGCGTTTGTCAAATATGCGGAAGTGATCTTTAAAGAATTTTCAGGCAAAATCAACTTCTGGTTGACCTTCAATGAACCATGGTGTATCGCGTTCCTGTCCAACATGCTCGGCATTCATGCGCCAGGCAATAAAGATGTGCAAACGGCAATTAACGTGGCTCATGGTCTACTCGTTGCACACGGCAAAGCTGTGAAGTCCTTCCGTCGTATGGGCATTACCGGACAGATCGGTATCGCTCCCAATGTATGCTGGGCAGAGCCTTACAGCAAGTCTCCTGAAGATCAGGCAGCATGTGACCGTTCTATTGCACTGAATACGGACTGGTTCCTTGATCCCATCTATAAAGGCTCATATCCTCAGTTTCTGGTGGACTGGTTTGCAGAAGCGGGAGCGACTGTACCGATTCAAGATGGTGATATGGAAATTATTTCAGAGCCAATAGACCTTTTGGGCATTAACTATTATACGATGGGCATTAACCGTTTTAATCCGGAAGCGGGTGTGCTTCAATCGGAAGAAATGAACATGGGCTTGATTAAAACGGACATCGGCTGGCCGGTGGAATCACGCGGTTTGTATGAATTTATGCATTATTTGCAAAAGTACGGTAACGTGGATGTGTATATCACGGAGAATGGTGCATGTATTAACGACGATCTGGAAAACGGCAAAATTAACGATGATCGCCGCATTTCTTATTATGAACAGCATTTGGCTCAAATCCACCGCATTATCAATGATGGCATTAACCTGAAAGGGTACATGGCTTGGTCGCTAATGGATAATTATGAATGGGCTGAAGGTTACCGGATGCGTTTTGGTTTGGTGCACGTTGATTTCCGCTCGCTTGTGAGAACGCCTAAGGAAAGCTTTTACTGGTATCAGAACGTGATCAGGAACAATTGGCTAGAAACTCGGAACTAATTGGTTGTTTGAACAAAAACAAGTTCTTTCTATTATATATAGGCGGCTCTGTCGGACTTTTCCGACAGGTCGTCTTTTTTCTTTTGCCACAGGTGAAAAATGAAATTCATAAACGTTGTATAAGCTTTGGCATTTATTTCTGTTATGAAAACCGAGTTTTTGGGTTATAAGAAGTAAGAACGAATGAGGTTTGTGTTTGTCAATACAATTAAAAGAAATAAAGTGTCTAAAATGAGAAATAAATTTGAACATTTCTTGACTAAAATTCATACTAATGTGGTATATTGGTATTAGGAAAGCACTTACAAAAAGGGAAAAGGAAGTGTTTACTATGGCATCTAAAACAGCAATGGTCAGCCAATT
>Ga0105246_10000234_pt1 | contig 28511 bp, 30 predicted proteins | sample KBSM64metaG_FD_99694 | JGI IMG/M metagenome (GOLD analysis project Ga0105246, IMG submission 99694) | Miscanthus rhizosphere microbial communities from Kellogg Biological Station, Michigan, USA - KBS M6-4 metaG | ecosystem: Host-associated > Plants > Roots > Rhizosphere > Soil | place... | reverse complement strand
TCGCGGCGGGGCCAACGGCGCGCGCATCGCCCTCGCCCCGCAGAAGGACTGGGAGGTCAACGAACCGGCCGAGCTCAAGAAGGTGATCGACACTCTCAACGGCCTGCGCGGCTCGATGAGCCTAGCCGATGCGATCGTGCTCGGCGGCGTGGTCGGTCTCGAGAAGGCAGGCGCCGGCAGCGTGCCGTTCACCGGCGGCCGCGGCGATGCGACGCAGGATCAGACCGACGCCGAAAGCTTCGACTGGCTCGAGCCGGAGGCCGACGCCTTCCGCAACTATGTCGGCAAGAAGAAGCTGGCGGTGAAGACCGAGGAAATGATGCTCGACCGCGCCAGCCTGCTCGGCCTCTCTGTGCCGGAGATGACCGTGCTGATCGGCGGCTTGCGCGTGCTCGGCGCCAACCACGGCGAGCGCGGCCACGGCCACTTCACCAAGCGCCCGGGCCAGCTGACCAACGACTTCTTCGTCAACCTCTACGACATGACCAACGTGTGGAGCGCGGCCGAAGGCAGCGACGACCAGGAATACATCGCCAAGGACCGCGCGAGCGGCGGCGAGAGCTGGCGCGCGACCCGGGCCGACCTGATCTTCGGCTCCAACTCCGAGCTGCGCGCGGTCGGCGAGGTCTATGCGGAGAAGGGCAACGAGGAGAAGTTCGTGCGTGACTTCGTCAAGGCCTGGACCAAGGTGATGAACGCCGACCGGTTCGACCTGAGTTACGCGAAGTACCACTAGGTTCGAGCCGAAGCCGAAACACAAGGGCCCCGGCGCAAGTCGGGGCCCTTTCGCTATGGGGCGGCAGCTTTGGGTGGAAAGCGGACGTCTGGCGTGTACACTTGAGCGATGAGCATTCGTCCAACCTTCCAACTTTCGCGCCTGCGCGACATTGGATGGGCAAAGTGGGACCCCATTGGCATCGGAGGACCAGCCGGTAATTGGCCGGCCGATGCAACGGATGAATATGACTCCTACCTTCTTCAAGCCGCCGGTCAGATTTGGAACGGGCGCTCAGACAACGAAGTCGCCGACTATCTCATGAAGATCGAGACGGAGCACATGGGACTAACTGCTGTCAGTGGTATCCGTCAGCGAGCAATGTCGGTTGTCGAAGCGATACGCGACTATGTTGAGACGCTACGTAACTGAATGTCCGCAATGGGTCGTGTGCGGTCATATCTCAGCGAGCCTTCCTGAGGACCAGATAAAGCGCGCCGTCGCCCCCGTGGCGGCGGTGCGCGGTTCGTATTGCGGCGATCGATCCGGCGTGGGGGCCGGCGGCGAGCCAGTCGAGGACCTTGGCGCGGATGGCGCCGCGCCGCTCGCCGCGGTCGGCGGCTTCGGCAGGGCGCGGCTTGCCGGTGATCACCAGCACCACGCGCGCGCCGAGGGCCTTGGCTTGCATGAGGCCGTCGTCGAGGCGCGTGTGAGCTGACGAAAGCGTGTGGCCGTGGAGGTCGAGGGTGAAGTCGGGCGCCAGCGTGCCCCGCGCAAGCTTGCGGTCCCAGGTGGAATCGAGGCCCGTGGGCGATGAAGGCTGGCATCGATCCTCCCCCTTGGGGGGAGGTGGCAGCCCGGAGGGCTGACGGAGGGGTATGACCGCCGGCGGGGACACCCCTCCGTCGCCGCTGCGCGGCGCCACCTCCCCTTCCAGGGGAGGATCCAAGCGGCGCAATGGCTTCACGGTCGCGGCCAATCTCGCCCACGCCGCGGCCTCGTCGGCGCTCAGCCCGCGGGGTGGCTTCATCGCGACTTGAGACGCGCGACCGTGCCCTTGGGGACCAGCACCAGCGCCTGCCCGCGGGCGCTCATCCCGCCGGCGACGGCCTGTGCCTGCTCGCCGGCGCCCCAGAAGCTGTCGAAACGGTTGGCGCCCTTGATCGCGCCGCCGACATCCTGCGCCACCCACAGGCCGTCGACCTCGGGCCGGTCGGCGTCGATCAGCACGGGGGCGCCGAGCGGGACGAACGCCGGGTCGGCGGCGACGGAGGTCTGCGGCCGTACCGGCACGCCCAGCGAGCCAAGCGGGCCCTCACCCGGGACTTCGGTGAAGAACACCCAGCTTTCGTTGAGGTCCATCAGCGCCTTGGCCTCGCCCGGGTGGTCGCGCAGGTATTGGACGATGCCCTGCATGGAGGTGGGGTAAGGCGTGCCGTCGCCGATCAGGCCGCGCTGTTTCATAACCTGGCCGATGCCGGTGTAGCCGCGCCCGTTTTGCCCGGCATAGCCGAGGCGGATCACGCTGCCGTCAGGCGCGCGCAGGCGGCCGGAGCCCTGGATCTCGACGAAAAACAGGTCGATCGGGTCGGCCGCCCAGGCAATCACCGGCGCCTTGCCGGCGAGCGCGCCGGCCTCGATTTCGGCGCGGCTGTAGTAGGGCACCAACTTGCCGGTTTCGTCGTAGCGTCCCAGCGGCGCGTGGCCGGTGCGCTGCTCGGGCGGGGTTTCGTCAGGCCAGCCGCGCACGAGGTCGCCGGGCAGTCCATAGACCGGCACGTCGAAGCCGGGCGCCTGGGTGCGCTGGCCGGCGATCTCGGGCTCGTAGTAACCGGTGACGAAGCTCTTACCGTCGCCGATCCGGGCCGTTTCAAAATAGGTGTCGAAGAAGCGCACCGCATCGCTGCGCGGCCAGGTGGCGGCCGCCGCGCAAGCCGGCTGCCAGTCGGCCGACCGGGTCAGTCCGCTCTTGTCCTCCCGGCGCAGAAGCTGCGGACAGCTTTGCTGGAAGGACGTGAGGGCGGCCGAGGCTTTGGCCTGGGCGATCCCGTACGAAGCGATCGCGGGGCCGGCAGCGACGCCGGCGAGAACCGCGTTGGCGGGCGTCGGCGCTGGCGAAGGGCGAGGGATTTGCTCGCCCGGAGGGATCAGCGGCCCGCAACTGCCGAGCAGGAGAATGGCGGCGAAGGCGGCGACATATCTGCCGATGCGACCTTCACCCCTCCCCCGCATGTCAGGCCATCAGCCCTCGTCGGTTTCGTCGAGCAACCAGTCGGGCCCGGCGGCGGTGACGTCGCGCGAGAAGGTCCAGATGTCGCGGCTTTCGATCGCATCGTCGAGCGACCCGGCCACGACGTTGCCGTCCTTGTCGCGCGTGACCGTGGCGATGTCGGCCACGAAGCGCACCGCGATGCGGGCGATCCTGCCATCCAGCGTCGCCGAATGAATGCCCGTTTCCTCGATCCGGATCAGGCGATTGTCGAGCGTTTCGCCAGCCGCTTCGCGCGCGTCGATCGCCTCGGCGAAGCTCTGGTACACGTCGTCGTCGCAGAGCTGCTTTAGCTCCGCCTTGTCGCCGCGCCAGAACGCCTCGAGGATCATCGTGTAGGCGCTCTTGGCGCCTTCGATGAACGGCAGCAGGTCGAAGCGACGGTCGGCGGCGGCGATCTCCCGCACGCCGCGTTCGGTCGCGGCGGGAACGCCGGCCAGCTCGCGCTGCGGGCGCTGCGTCTGCTGGCCGGGGGGCAGGATCGGCTTGGGCGCCTTCGCCCCCTCGCCCGCGTCGAAGCGCTGTGCGATCGGCTCCTCCTCATGCTCCGCCCGGCGCCCGAGCACCGAATAGAGCCGCAGGCCCAGGAAGGCCGCGATCATGGCAAGGATGACGATCTCGTAAATCACTTCGTTACAGTCCCGCTATATCCGGACAAGCACCCGGTGGGCCGCTTGGTTCCGATTGTGCCCGAGATAGGGCCTAATTACAAATGAACAACTACGGAACGGCGGGCTTGGGCGCATTTCGCCGGCGCCTCATCCGTTTCCGTTGCGGGCGTGTCACACGGCTGCTACGCGCCGCCGCAAATCACCCGTCACACATCTTATCAGAAAGCATTTCCATGGCCGAAGAAGGCGACGTCCTCACCGATCTCAACCCGCAGTCCAACGGCAACGGCGCCGACACCTCGCCTGTCGCAGGGATCATCACCCAATACGTGAAGGATCTGTCGGTCGAGAACCCCAAGGCGCCGGATTCGTTCGGCTGGACCGATGCGCCCGAGCTCGACGTGCAGTTCAACATCGCCGCGCGGGCGATGAACGACGAAGTGCAGGAAGTGACGCTCAAGGTGTCGGTCACCGCCAAGATGAGCGAAGGCACGGCCTATATCGTCGAGCTGTCCTATTGCGGGCTGGTCGGCATGCGCAACATGCCTGAAGATCAGAAGCACGCGTTCATCTACGCCGAGGCGCCCCGCTTCCTGTTCCCGTTTGCCCGCCGGGTGATCGCCGATGCGACGCGCGATGCCGGCTTCGCGCCGCTGGTGCTCGACCCGATCGATTTCGGGGCGATCTACGTCCAGCAGCTACAGGCGCAGCAGCAAGGCGGCGAGATGCCGGTCGAGGGCGAAGCCTGAGGTTTCCGACACGAGCCCGGGAGGGGTTCGCATGAGCAGCCTGGTCAAGAACGTCGGCACGATCGGCGGCCTGACCGCGGTCAGCCGCGTGTTCGGCTTCGTGCGCGACATGATGCTCTCGCGCGTGCTCGGCGCAGGGCTGGCGTCGGACGCCTGGCAGCTGGCCTTCACACTGCCCAACACCTTCCGCCGGCTGTTCGCCGAGGGCGCGTTCTCGGTCGCGTTCGTGCCGATGTACAGCCGCGCGCTGCATTCCGAGGGCGGCGAGGACGCGGCGGCGAGGTTCGCCAACGACGTGCTGGCGGTGTTCGTGTGGGTGCTGCTGGGGTTTTCCGCGCTGTGCATGATCGCGATGCCTGGCATCGTCTGGCTGCTGGCGCGCGATTACCAGGAGGTGCCCGGCAAGTTCGAGCTCGCGATCAGCCTGTCGCGAACGACCTTTCCCTATCTCGGGCTCGTCAGCCTAGTGGCCATGCTCTCGGGCCTGCTCAACGCCCGCTCGCGGTTCGCGCCGGGGGCGTTCGTGCCGGTGCTGCTCAACCTGGTGATGATCGGCGGCATCCTGACGGGCTATTTTCTGCGCGAGCGCGGCGGCAGCGACGTGACGGTCGCGTGGTCGCTCGCCGTGTCGCTCGCGCTGGCCGGCGTGGCGCAGCTCGCCTACATGGCCTGGGCTACGCGCAAGGCGGGGGTCAGGCTGGCCGTGCACACCCCCAAATTGACGCGCGAAGTGAGGCGGCTGGGGATGTTGATCCTGCCGGCGACGTTCGGTGCCGGGATCTACCAGATCAGCCAGCTGGTCGACACGTTCTTCGCCACCAGCCTGCCGCAGGGCTCGCTGACGCTGCTCAAGCTGGGCGACCGGCTGAACCAGATGCCGCTCGGCATCTTCGGCATCGCGCTCGGCACGGCGATCCTGCCGATGCTGGCGCGCCACATCCAGACCGGCGACAACCGCGAGGCGCAGCGGCTGCAGGCCAACGCGGTCGAGGTCGGCACGCTGCTGACCCTGCCCGCCGCTGCGGCGCTGGCGATCTGCGCGCCGGCTTTCGTCACCGCGTTCTTCGTCGGCGGAAAAATGACGCCGGAGAAGGGCGCGATCATGGCCCACATCGTCGTCGCGCTGGTCTGCGGCCTGCCCGCTTACGTGCTGGTCAAGGTGTTCCAGCCGGCGTTTTTCAGCCGCGAGGACACCCGCACCCCGGTGTGGATCGCCGCCGGGGCGCTGGTGATCAACATCGCCCTCAACTTCGCGGTGGTGCCGCGCTTCGGCATCGTCGGCCTGGCCGCCGCGACGGCGACCACGGCGACGCTCAACGTGCTGACGCTGTACACCATCCTGCAGATGCGCGGCTGGTTCCATGTCACGGGCAAGCTCGCGGGACGGATCGGCCGCCAGCTGATCGCGACCGCGGCGATGTCCGCGGCGCTGTGGTTCCTGATGCCTGCACTGGCTAGGCATTACGCCGGCAACGCGATTGAGCGGATCTGGTCGCTCAGCGTGCTGGTGCTGGCGGGCCTGGTCGTGTTCTTCGCCGTCGCCTGGTTCGTAGGCGCGCTCGACAAGGACCTCATCGGGCAGCTACGGCGCAGGCGACCGCCGAAGCAGCCGGTCGACCTCGCCGAGTAAGTTCCACCAACCGCAAAGTCTCATCCCATGCGCGTCGTTTCCGGCATCCAGCCCACCGGCAACCTTCATCTCGGCAACTATCTCGGCGCGATCCGCAACTGGGTGCGGATGCAGGACGAGATGGAGGCTGGCGGCGAGTGTTTGTTCTTCCTCGCCGACCTCCACGCGATCAGCCAACCGCACGTGCCGGCCGAGCTGAAGGCGGCAACCCTCGAGATGACCGCAGCGCTGGTCGCCTGCGGCATCGATCCCAAGCGTTCGGTGCTCTTCAATCAGGCGCAGGTGCCCGCGCATGCCGAGCTGCAATGGCTGCTCTCCGGCACCGCGCGGATGGGTTGGCTGGGCCGGATGACGCAGTGGAAGGACAAGGCAGGCAAGAACCGAGAAGGACAGAGCGTTGCGCTGTTCAGCTACCCGGTGCTGCAGGCCGCCGACGTGCTGCTCTACCAGGCTACCCACGTACCGGTGGGCGAGGATCAGAAGCAGCACCTCGAGCTGGCGCGCGACATCGCGCAGAAGTTCAACAACGACTTCGCCAGCGAGACGGCGCCGGTGTTCACCCTGCCCGACCCGATCATCCCGCCCGATGCGGCGCGGATCATGAGCCTGCGCGATGGCACGGTGAAGATGAGCAAGTCCGACCCTTCGGAGATGAGCCGGATCAACCTCAGCGACGACGCCGACGAGATCATGCGCAAGGTCCGGAAGGCCAAGACCGACCCCGAACCGCTGCCGAGCGAAGCGGCGGGCCTCGAGGGCCGGCCCGAGGCGCTCAATCTGGTGGCGATCTACGGCGCACTGTCGGGCAAGCCGGTCGACGCGGTCCTCGCCGAACACGGCGGCCAGGGCTTCGGCGCGTTCAAGCCCGCGCTGGGCGAGCTTATGGTCGAGGTTCTCGCTCCGATCGCCACGCGCTTCAACGAACTGCGGCACGACCGCGAATCGCTCGACGCGATTCTCGCGCGCGGCGCCAGCAAGGCGCGGCAGATAGCCGCGCCGACGCTGACCGCCGCCTACGACGCGCTCGGGCTGGTGCGGGGGTAACGGCGAGAGCCAAGCATCGTCGGCGGCTGGGAGAAGGGGCCGAGCAGGCTTCCCGAACCGGCAACGCGTGATTTAGTCCTTCAGCGGACTTCGACACCCCTGAAAAACCACGGTTTTTCGGACCCTTACGTTCAAGCGCTATTCAGCCCGGCGGGTTTATGACACGTTCCATCGTTGGCGCCTCTGCGCGCGCTTGAAGGCGCGCCCGGGCGGCGCACCTCAGTTTCGGAGACCCATTCGTGATGAGCATGATGACAATCGGGCGCGGCCTCAAGCTGGCGGTGGCAACGGCGGCGCTCGCCGGTCTCGCCGCGTGCGCCACCAACTTCAACGCCAACGTTTCGCACTTTTCCAGCCAGATGCCGGCGCCGGCTGGGCAAACCTTCACCATCGTGCCGGACGATCCGGCGCTCGCGGGCGGGCTCGAGTTCCAACAGTACGCCCATTACGTCGCCGACCACATGGCCGCCCTGGGCTACACGCCGGTCAACGATCCGAAGCAGGCGACGCTGCTGGTGCGCTTCGACTACGGTGTCGACCGCGGCCGTGAGCGTGTGACCACCACGCCGGGCTTCGGGTACCGCGATCCGTTCTTCAGCCCGTGGTACAGCTATCCGGTCGCCTACCGCGGCCGCCACGGCCATACCCGCATCGGCTACGTCGGCGGCTTTAGCCCGTGGGGTTACGGCTGGTACGATCCGTTCTTCGGCGGCCCGGACGTGGAGAGCTACACCGTCTACACCAGCGGCATCGACCTGAAGATCGACCGCGCGGCGGACAACGCCCGGCTGTTCGAAGGCAAGGCCCAGGCCGTTTCGACCTCGAACCGCCTGCAGTACCTGGTGCCGAACCTGGTCGAAGCGATGTTCACCGACTTCCCCGGCGATTCCGGCCAGACGGTGCGCATCTCGGTCGCCCCCGAAAGGCAACCGGTAAAGCGGACCTACTAACTCCGCGCCAAGCGGTATCCGGAAAGGCGGGCCCTTCGAGGCCCGCCTTTTTTGTTTGCGCGTCAGAGTTTGACGTGCCCGCCTGTCGAACCGAAGCCGCCGGCTCCGCGCGATGTCTCATCGAGTTCGCTGACCTCGGCCCACTCCGCGAGCGTGACCGGCGCAAGCACCAGTTGCGCGATGCGGTCGCCGCGGTGGATCGCGAACGGCTCGGCGCCGTGGTTGATCAGGATCACCTTGAGCTCGCCGCGATAGTCGGAATCGATCGTGCCGGGGGTATTGGGCACGCTGATCCCATGCTTGAGCGCGAGGCCGGAGCGCGGGCGGACCTGGATCTCGTAGCCGGACGGGATCGCCACCGCGAGGCCGCTGGCGACGGCATGGCGGGCCCCTGGCGGCAGGATCACGTCCTCGGCGGAGAGCACGTCCATGCCAGCCGCGCCGTCGGTGGCGTAGCGGGGGAGCTCAAGACCTTCGCCATGCGGCAGCCGTCTCACCTGCACGGCCACCCGTTCAGGCAAGCTCATCGGCGATCCGCTCGACCAGTTGCTTCGCCACGTCCATCTTGCTCATCGCCTGCCAGGTTTCCTCGCCCTCTTCCTTCACCAGGGTGACCTGGTTGTCGGCGCCGCCCATCACGTCACCGGAGACATCGTTGGCGATGATCCAGTCGGCGCCCTTGTTCTTGCGCTTCTTGCGGGCATTCGGAAGCAGGTCATCGGTCTCGGCGGCGAAGCCGATCACCAGCTTCGGGCGCTTCTTGTCGCCGGCCACGGAAACGAGGATGTCGGGGTTCTCGGTGAGCAGCAGCGCCGGCGGAGCGTCGCCGCGCTTCTTGAGCTTGTAAGGCAGGTAGTCGCGGGTTCGCCAGTCGGCCACCGCGGCCACAAGGACCGCGACGTCCGCCGGCAAGGCACTTTTGACCGCCTTGGCCATTTGTTCGGCGCTTTCGACGTCGATGCGCTTGACCCCGCGCGGAGTCTCCAGGTGCACCGGGCCCGATACCAGGGTGACTTTCGCGCCCGCGGCAGCGGCGGCGGCGGCGATGGCGAAGCCTTGCTTGCCGCTCGAGCGGTTGGCGATGTAGCGCACCGGGTCGAGCGCCTCGTAGGTCGGCCCGGCGGTGACGAGCACGTGCTTGCCCTTCAGCGGGCCCTTCTTCGGATCGACGGCGGGTTCCGCGGCAAACGCCTCGGGCGGCGCTTCGGTCACTTCGTGCGCGGGTGCGGCGACCGGTTCGGCCGGGGCAACCGGTTCGGGCTCGACCTGATTGGGATTGACCTCGTGATTGATTGCCTCGGCGTCTGTTGGCGGGGCAGCCTTGGCCGCGCCCTTCTTCGCCAGGATCGGGCTCGACAGGTCCGGCTTCGCCGCCACCTCCTCTTCGACGACCATCGAGGCGAACGCGGCATCGTCGAATACGACTTCGTCCTCCTCGATGCGGCGCGGTGTGCTGCGAGGAATGATCGAAGCCAGCAGGCCGCCGAGGCTGCCGAACCGCGAGTGGGTTTCCTCTTCCTCCTCCGGCTCTTCCTCGGGTTCGAGCGCTTCGAGGTATTCGGCAATGTCCGGCGCCCGGGCCTCGCCGGGATCGAGCCCGAGCGCGTCGGCGATTTCGAGCCAGACCATCTCCGGTTCGGGCAGGCGGCCGGCGCCGAACTCGCCGCAGGCCATCTCCCCATCCTCGGGCTGCATCACCCGCACGCCGGCCTTCTTGAGCAGCCCCACGTTGCGCTGGGTCGCCGCGTGCTCCCACATCCGCACGTTCATCGCCGGCACCGCAAGTACCGGCTTGTCGGTGGCGAGGATCAGGGTGGTGCCCAGGTCGTCGGCGATGCCCGCGGCCATCTTGGCCATCAGATCGGCCGTCGCCGGGCAGACCACCACCAGGTCGGCCTGGCGGCTCAGCTGGATATGGCCGATTTCCGCCTCGTCCTTGAGGTCCCACAGGCTCGAATAGACCTGGTTGCCGGATAGCGCGGCGAGGCTCATCGGGGTGACGAATTGCGATCCGCCTTCGGTCAGCACGCAGGTCACCTCGCCCCCGCCCTTCTTGATCAGGCGGACGAGTTCGCAAGCCTTGTAGGCGGCGATTCCCCCGCCCACGACCAGAAGGATGCGCGGCGTTCCCATGCTTCCCGTAGGTAACCTCCCGCAGTCCCAATAGCTCATCGCACCCTAACGGGGCGCTCCGTTCAAGGCCAGACATGCCGTGCGATGGTTAAGTTTTGCCTAGCAGCCTGCGCTCGGGCATTGTCGCCCCGAACGAGGAGAAAGCCATGCGTTTCGTGCTCACTGCGCTCGCCATGATCGGCGGAATCGTTTTCACCCTGATTGGCTTGGGTTTCTTCTTCCAACCCGAGAGCACCGGAGCCAGCTTCGCCCTGCGGGCCGACGGCGTGCCGGGCCTGGCGGTGATGCGCGCGGACATGACCGCGTTCTTCGTCGTCGGCGGTGGTTGCATGGTCTGGGGCGCATGGAAGCGCAACGGAGAGCTGCTGCTGGTCCCGGCGGCGTTGTTCGGCATTGCCTTCACCGGCCGACTGGTGACCGCGCTGGTGGACGGCGCGACACCGCAATTCTGGCTACCGATGCTGGTCGAGGCGGCGACGGTGACCGTTACGTTGCTGGCAAGCCGACACCTGCCGCATCGGGCCGTCGGCGAAGGACAGTGACCAGTTCGATAATCGCGCGCGGAACCAGCGCAAGTCCGGCGCCGTACGCCGGCAGGATGAGAGACACCCAGTAGAAGTTCTCGTACCGGGCGAACAGTGAAACCATCAGCAGGAACCCGGCGAACCACAGCGTCGCGAAGAGCCCCTTGCGTCCGCCGAGCGCGATCCAGCCGAGCAGCGGCAGCAGCGCGAGGGGCGGCCCGAGCCACCACCACAGCTTGCCGAGCGGGGTCACCGAGACCAGCCCGAACAGGGGCAGCGGCAAGCCCTGCATTCCGGACCAGCCCTGCGAATGCAGATCGCCCGGAAGCCGCTCCGCCAGCACCGCCTGCGCATGCAGTGCCATGCCCACGGCATACAGCGCCAGCACTGCGACGACGGCGGCGAATTCGCGCCAGCGGCGTTGCGACAGGGCAAACGCCGCCCACAACACCACGAACGGCAGCGCCAGTTCGCGTATCGCCAGCCCGCAGGCCGCCAGCAGCAAGGCGGGCCACCAGCGCCCCGGCCGATACAGCACCAGCGCGCTCGACAGGCACAGGCCGGAGAGGATCTCGTGGCTCATCGCGACTTTCGGCAGGTACGCGGCCGTACCGAACACCGCCGCGGCGATCGCCGCTGCTGCCCGTTCGGGGAATTTCACATGGGCCGGCAGCAGTGCGACCATGCCGAGCACCGTCACGAACCACAGGCCGATGGCGATCACCCGCCAGCCGAGCAGGCCCCACACCGCGTAACCCCAGGCCATGATCGGCGTGCGCACGGCAACGAACGGCTTGGTCGGATAGCGGCTGTGCCGCTGCTCATCGAGCGCAGCGTGCCAATAGCTCTCTCCTCTTGAGACGCGCTTGGCGATCGTCTCATAGAGGTCGAAGTCGCGCCGATCGCCGCGCTTCAGTCGCTTGTGGATCTCGGAACTGGCGTGGTGCCCGTAGCGGTACTCGGCCGGCGCGCTCCATGCGCACAAAGCCACCGTCAGCGCCAGCACCAGCGCCGCGCCCCAACGCGGCAGCCGCTGCAACGGCCGCTCCATCGCGCTCCACCAGCCGACAATATCGGGAATCGCCCTCACGCGCGCCCTATGACCTCGCCGGGGCCGCGCTGGCAAGCAGCGATCGCACGGCCATCGGCAAGAACGCAAAGCCGACGAACCACAGCGGCGTGACGACGAGGGCCCAGTAGAAGTTGTTGTCGCGGCCGGCGATCATGAACAGCAGCCCATAGCCGCCGAACAGCAGCGTGTAGAAGGCGCCGGCGGGGCTTTTCCACCCCGCCCAGCCGACCAGCGGCAGCAATGCCAGCGGCGCGGCCAGCCAGGTCGGCAGCCAGTGGAGCACGCTCGACTGGACCACGTTGCCGGTCCACCCGCGCAGGCCGCGGAACACGAGCCACGGGGGCGACGGACGGTCGCTCGGCAGCAGATGCGCGCCGGCGGCCTGGAGGTGGAGGGCCAGCCCAACGCCGAACAGCACGATCAGCGTGAGCCACGCGATCAGCTCACGCCAGTCGCGGCGCCAGGCCGCCATCGCGGCGAGCAGGAGAGCGAAGGGCAGGGCCTGCTCGCGAATCGCCAGTGCCAGCGCTACCGGCAACCAGGCGGCGCGCCACTTGCCGGGCCGGTGCAATCCCCCGCCGAGCGCCAGCAGCAGCCCTGCCCAGACCTCGTGGATGGGGAGATACTCGGGCTTGAAGCCGGCGAGTGCGCCGATCGCCAGCAGCAGCATCGCGATCGCCCGCCGCTCGTGGCCGCCGGGCTCCTCGCCCAGCCGCTGCCACCAGGCGGCGAGCACGCCCACGCCGAGCAGCCCCGCCAGCGCGAGCAGTCCGTTTGGCCCGAGCCAGGCGGTGAGCCAGGCCAGCGTCGGCAGCCGCACCGCGAGCGCGGGGCGCACCGGAAAATTGCGCGCGCGCTGCTCGGCGATGGCCGCGGTGTAATAGCTCTCGCCCCCGGCGACGCGCTCGGCGATGCGGTCATAGAGCTGCAAGTCGGTGTCGCGCTGCGGTCCTGCCGACGGTGCTGCGGCGGCGGGCGCGGTCGGCCGAGGGGGAGGCGCGCCCGGCGCGGTCCAGACCGCCAGGGCCAGGGCCAGCACGATGCCGATCAGCGCTGCCCAGGCCGCTGCAGGCTGCCAGCGGGCGAAACGGTCGAAGGCAGGCGCCCGCCGGCTCATAGGCTCAGCCGAGCCACCCCGCGGTGAGCGCGGCCCAGAGCAGCGCGGCCCCCGCGAGCGCCGCGACCGCGTAGCCGAGGAGGCGCACCGGCCGCAGCCCGCGCTCGTCCCACATCAGCCTGATTTCGGGCAGCGGCGGCTGCTCTGGCGCACCGCCGCGCGGGGGGAACATCTCCTCCACGCGGCGCACCAGCGCCGGCAATCGCAACAGGGTCTGGACATCGGTGCGGATGCGGTCGGCCAGCGCCGCTTCGGGCCCGAGCTCGTCGCGGATCCAACCGCGCACGTACGGCGCCGAGACATCCCACATGTTGATCTGCGGATGCAACTGCGTGGCGATACCTTCGACCATCACCATCGTCTTCTGCAGCAGCAACAGGTGCGGCTGGGTCTGCATGTCGAAATCGCGGGTGATCGCGAACAGCCCGTCGAGCATCATGCCTACGGAGAGTTCGCTCACCGGCTTGCCGCGCATCGGTTCGCCGACCGCCCTCAACGCTGTGGCGAACTCGTCGACCGAATGATAGCTCGGCACGTATTGCGCCTCAAAGTGGATCTCGGCCACCCGCTGGTAATTGCCGGTGGTGAGACCGTAGAGGATTTCGGCCAGCCATTGCCGCGCGCGCCGATCGATCCGTCCCATGATCCCGAAGTCGATCGCAACGATCGCACCATCGGGACGAACGAACAGGTTCCCCTGGTGCATGTCGGCGTGGAAGAAGCCCGCGCTGATCGCCTGGGTCAGGAACGCCAACACCAGTCGGCTGGCGAGCGCAGGCAAGTCATGCCCGGCAGCCTTCAGAGCCTCGGTGTCGCTGATCTTGATGCCGTCGATCCACTCGATCGTCATCACGCGGCCGTTGGTGCGGTCCCAGTCGACCGAGGGGATGCAATAGCCTTCGAACCCGCGCATCCCTTCTGCGAGCTCCGAGGCCGATGCCGCCTCGCGCCGCAAGTCCAGCTCGCGATTGGTCCAGCGCTTGAAATTGGCGATGGTCAACCGCGGGCGCAGCCGAGCGGCTTCGCCGCCGAGCGCCTCGAGGTGCGCCGCGGCCCATTCGTAAGTCGCGATGTCGCGCGCCAGGCGTTCGCGAATGCCGGGCCGCAGCACTTTAACCGCAACGTGTTTGCCTTCGCTGGTCACCGCGCGGTGAACTTGCGCGATCGAGGCGGAGCCGACCGGAACCGGATCGATCTCGGCAAAGATCGTCTCGACCGGAGCCTCGAAGCTGCGCGCGATCTCCGCACGAATGGCCTCGAACGGGACCGGTGGGAGATCGTCCTGCAGCGAAAGCAGGTTCTTCGCCGCCTCCTCACCGACCAGGTCCGGCCGCGTCGCCAGCGACTGGCCGAGCTTGATCGCGGCCGGACCGATGGCCTGGAAGGCTGCGGCGTAATCCGGCGTCCTGGGCTGTATGGTGCCGAGCCGGGCGATGCGGGTGAGCCGCTTGACCGGTTGCGGGGTGTTGGGATCGTGCTCGATTCCGCGAAGCGCCCCATGCTTCGCCAGCGTTCGGCCCCACTTGAGGAGCCGCCAGATATGCGTCGAGGGGCGGGTCACGCTAGACCTTCCACCCCGAATGGATCGCCACCAGCCCGCCCATGATCGGCTCGACCCTGGTCCGGGCGAAACCGGCGCGGCCGATCATCGCTTCGAATTCGGGCATCGGCGGGAAGCGGCGGATCGATTCGATAAGGTAGCGGTAGCTCTCCGCGTCGCCGGCGATCGCCTTGCCGAGTTGGGGCACCAGCTTGTGCGAATAGAGGTCGTAAGCTTCCTTGAAGCCCGGCCATTCGGTGGTCGAGAACTCGAGGCAGAAAAACCGCCCGCCGAACTTGAGCACGCGGTGAGCTTCGGCCAGCGCCTTGTCGATGTGGGTCACGTTGCGGATGCCGAAGGCGATCGTGTAGGCGTCGAACATGCGCGGCGGGAAGGTCAGCTCTTCGGCGTTCTGCCGCGACCACACCAGGCCCCCCTCTTCTTTGGCGATGCCGCGTTTCATTGCCCGCTCGATACCGACGTCGAGCATTTCCTGGTTGATGTCCGACACGGTAACTTCGGCGCCGCAATCGGCCAGCCGGAAGGCGATGTCGCCTGTGCCCCCGGCCATGTCGAGGATCGCTTCGCCCGGCTGCGGCTTCACCCGGCGGACAAAGCGGTCCTTCCACAACCGGTGCATGCCCGCCGACATCGCGTCGTTCATGACGTCGTATTTCCTGGCCACGCCCGAGAACACCTCGCCTACCCGGCGGGTCTTCTCCTCGGGATCGACGTCCTGATAGCCGAAGGAAACCTGGTCGCTCATAGCGGATCCTCTAGCGGTGCCGCCCTGCCAGCGCCAGAACTGCCGTGCTCGTGCTTGCCGACCAGCGACAGCGCGATTCCGAGCAAGATCATGGCCATGCCGGCGAAGTGATAGACGTGCAGCTTCTCGCCCAGCAACGCGGCGGACAGGAACGCGCCGAAGATCGGCATCAACGTGATCGCCAGCCCGGCGCGCGCCGGACCGACCGTTTGGGTGGCGGCATTGAAAATGAAATAGGAAACGATCGACGGCAGCACCGCGACATAGGCGAACGCGCCGATTACTTTCGGCGTGAAGACGATCCGTTCCCCCGACGCGATGTCGTTGATGAAGAACGGCGCCATCGCCAGCGCGCCGATGAAGAAGGTGACCGCGACGAAGCTGGTCGGGGCAATCGCCGGCCGCAGGCGAAGCAGGACCGTGTAGAGCGCCCAGACGATCACCGAGGCCAGGATCAGCAGGTCGCCGAATCCGAAATGCAGCCGCAGCGCGCGCGACGGATCGCCTTCGAACACCACCGTGGCGACCCCGGCGATCGAGCACAGCACGCCGAGGTTCTGCAGTGGCGGGCTCTTCACCGCGAAGAATAGCCGGTCGAACAGCACGACCGCCGCGGGAATCGCTGCCTGCAGCAGCAGGCCGTTGGTCGCGGTGGTGTAGCGCAGACCCGAATAGAGCAGCGCGTTGAACGCGCCGACGCCCAGCAGCCCCAGCACCAGCACAGGTTTCCAGGCTTTGACGATCGCGGACCAATCACGCCGCAAGGGTCGCAGCGCGAACGGCAGCAGCAGCAGCGAGGCGCCTGCCCAGCGGACGAAAGCCAGAGTCATCGGCTGGACATCGTGGCGCACCGCGCGGCCGATGATCGAGTTGCCGGCCCACAGTACCATCACCAGCGCGAGCAGGGCGAAGGCGCGGAGCTGGCGGCGGTCGGCGGGCATCGCCGGTGCCCTTAGGCATGGGCGTGCCGGTTGGCGATGACAGAATTGCCCGGACGGTTTACCCGCACGGCCCATGCCCGAGCTTCCTGAGGTCGAAACCACCGTCCGCGGGCTCGCCCGCTATCTCGAAGGCGAGCGGCTCGAACGGGTCGCGCTGGGTCGGCCCGACATGCGCTTCCCGTTCCCAGACGGCTTCGTCCAGAGACTCACCGGCGCCCGCGTGACCGGGCTCGGGCGCCGGGCCAAGTACGGACTCGTCCACACCGACCGTGCGCAGACGATGGTGTTTCACCTCGGCATGAGCGGGCGCTGGCGGATCGATCCCGATGCGATCGGCAAGCACGACCACCTGGTCCTTGAGACCGCCGACCATCGCTTCGCGCTGTGCGACCCTCGCCGTTTCGGCTTCGTCGATTTGGTGCCGGCCGACGCGCTCGAGGCCTGGCCGCCGTTTGCGGCGATGGGCCCGGAACCGCTCGGTCCCGGGCTCACCGCGGCCCATCTCAAGCGGACTTTCGCCGGGCGCAGGCAAGCCGTGAAGCTGCTTCTGCTCGACCAGCGAATCGTCGCGGGACTCGGCAACATCTACGTCTGCGAGGCATTGTTCCGTGCCCGGATCGATCCCCGGAAGGCGGCGGGCAAAGTATCGAAGCCTGCGCTCGAGCGGCTGGTCGCCGCCATCCGCGAGGTCCTGGCCGAAGCCATCGAAGCCGGAGGATCGTCGCTGCGCGACTACGCCCGGCCCGACGGCCAGCTCGGCTATTTCTCCAAGCGTTTCGACGTCTACGACCGCGAGGGTGAGCCGTGCCGGCGCGGCGACGGCGGGACGATTGCCCGCATCGCCCAGGGCGGCCGCAGCACCTGGTTCTGCCCTAGCTGCCAGAGGTAGGAGCTGGACCCGGGGCGCGATTGAATTTCGCTCGCGAAAAATCTAAACATGTGAAGCCCGACCGGTGAAAGTCGATCCGATCGGGCGGGGGAGGATTTTCGGGGGATGTCCGAACGGGGGGCCCACGAGGCGGCGAGGCATCGCAACAAGCGCCGGAGCAAGCGCAATCGCAAGAACCGTAAACGCGAGAGGCTGCTCTACAATCTCGGCTGGATACTGGGCGGCCTCGCCATCGGCCTGCCGCTGCTCGCGCTGCTGCTTTACGTGCTCTCGTAATCCGTTCTCGGCGATCGCGGCCACAGAGATTGACGATCGCTCCGCCTCCGGCTAAGGGCGCCGCTTTCCGGCGAAGCCTCGCTGCTTTCGCCGATTTCAACCGACACACGATTGCCGGCCGCGCGTCGAAGCGGCCGAAAGAGGAAAAAGCATGGCCAACACGCCGCAAGCCAAGAAGCGCATCCGCCGCAACGCCGTTCGCGCGGAAATCAACGGTGCCCGGATCAGCCGCATCCGCAGCTTCGTCAAGAAGGTCGAACAGGCGATCGCCGGCGGCGACCAGAAGGTCGCGGCTCAGGCGCTGAGGGAAGCTCAGCCCGAGCTCGCCCGCGGCGTCGCCCGCGGCGTGCTGCACAAGAACACCGTTGCCCGGAAGATGAGCCGTCTGAGCAAGCGAGTCGCAGGCATGTGATTCGCTTTCCAGGCCGTTTGGCTGGGAACGAAATCGGAACGAGGCCGGCGCGAAATCGCCGGCCTTTTTTTGCGTCTGCGAAGGGCCCGAGCCAAGCTTGGTAAAGACCGTAGGATTCCCCGCGATTCGCACCCGATGCTGCACAAAATCCGCAGAAATCCGCCATTTCGACGCACGCCCGCCGCCTTCGGGCGAGTCAAGTCTCAATATTTCACATTTTTTACACCAGTCCCCTTGCTCTCCGGACGGAAGGGCCTTTTAAGAGCATCTACGGGCCGCGGCTGATCAAGCTTCGGCTCTCAGATTGAGACGACGATTGGCGGGCGCCGCCCTTTGCAAAAAGGGGATTCCGGCGAGGGGCGGAGCATTGCGCGCACCGTGTCGTTTCTGGGGGTTTGGGTCATAGCAGATGGGGCGGGTTCGAAATGATTCGAATTGGCGCGCATGCCGGGCATCCGGCATCCGAAGGGGAGAGCGGTAAGTTGAGGCAGATCGAGGATCAGGACGCCGTCGACCTCGCCGCCGATTGGGCTGACATCAGCCAGGGGTTGCGCAAGGATCTGGGCCACCAGCTGTTCAGCCAGTGGATCAAGCCGATTCAGCTCGGCGGTTTCTGCAAGGACACAGGCACGCTCGACTTGTACCTGCCGACCGAGTTCTCGGCCAACTGGGTACAGGACCGCTTCCACGACCGGCTGAGTCTGGCGTGGAAGATCGCCCGCGGCGAAGTGCAACGTGCGAGTCGGAGTGCATCCCGGGCGTCGCAAGCTGGGCGACATCGACTTGCGCGGGCAGGACGGCTTCGGTCACCGCGCCGCCAACGATGCCATCCCCGGAATGGCCATGGCCTCGATCGGCGAGCACGGCTTCACCAGCTCAGTCGGGCTCGACCCGTCATTGACCTTCGCCGCCTTCGTCACCGGATCGACCAACGTGCTGGCCTTCAACGCGGCCGAGCGCATGTCAAAGAGCGAGGCCCCGCAATTCAGCCCGCTCTACCTCAAGGCCGCGACCGGCCAGGGCAAGACGCACCTGCTGCACGCAATCGGCCATTCCTATCTTCAGGGCCATCCTCGGGCGCGCATCTTTTACTGCAGCGCCGAGCGCTTCATGATCGAGTTTGTCCAGGCCCTGCGCTCGAACGAGATGATGGAGTTCAAGGCCCGCCTGCGCGCGTTCGACCTGCTGCTGGTCGACGACATCCAATTCATCATCGGCAAGTCGGCCGCGCAGGAAGAGCTGCTCTACACGATCGACGCGCTGCTGGCCGAGGGCAAACGGCTGGTGTTCGCCGCCGACCGCGCGCCGCAAGCGCTCGACGGGGTCGAGCCGCGCCTGCTCAGCCGCCTGTCGATGGGCCTCGTCGCCGATATCCAGTCGGCCGACATCGAGCTGCGCCGATCGATCCTCGAATCGAAGCTCACGCGCTTCGCCCCGCTCGAGGTCCCGGCCGACGTGATCGAGTTCCTCGCGCGGACGATCAACCGTAACGTGCGCGAGCTGGTAGGCGGCCTCAACAAGCTGATCGCCTATGCCCAGCTGACCGGTCAGACGGTCTCTCTGCAGCTTGCCGAAGAGCAGCTGACGGACATCCTCTCGGCCAATCGCAAGCGCATCACGATCGACGAGATCCAGCGCACGGTGTGCCAGTTCTACCGCGTCGATCGCTCCGAGATGTCGAGCAAGCGCCGCGCCCGCGCCGTCGTCCGCCCGCGCCAGGTCGCGATGTACCTCGCCAAGGTGCTGACCCCGCGCAGCTACCCCGAGATCGGCCGCAAGTTCGGTGGCCGCGACCACTCGACGGTGATCCACGCGGTGCGCCTGATCGAGGACTTGCGCAAGCGCGATGCCGACATGGATGGCGATGTGCGCAGCCTGTTGAGACAGCTGGAAAGCTGACGGCGCCGCCGCGGCGAATTCACAAGTTTTGGACGGCCTGTCGACAACCCTTCCACAGGGTTGTCGACACGGGCCGTGCGCGCGCTCTAGGGGGAGCAATGGCCCTCCCGCCCGACCGCCTCGACCGTTTCGCGCGCCATATCGTGCTGCCCGAGATCGGCGGCGCGGGTCAGGCGGCGCTGGCAAAGGCGCGGGTGGTGCTGATCGGCCTCGGCGGGATCGGCTCGCCGGCGTTGCAGTACCTCGCGGGCGCCGGCGTAGGGTGCCTCGTGCTGGTCGACGACGACAGGGTCGATGCGAGCAACCTGCAACGCCAGACGATCTACCGCCAGGGCGAGGTCGGTCACCGCAAGGCGGAGCTGGCCGAAGTCTGGGTCAACGAATTCGATCCCAGCCTGGAGGTCCACTGGCACGCCGAGCGCCTGACGCGCGACAACGCCTCCGAGCATATCGCCGGCGCCGACCTGGTGCTGGACGGATGCGACAACTTCGCCACCCGGTTGGCCGTGTCCGACGCTTGCGTCAGCGCGCGCGTGCCGCTGCTCAGCGCCGCGGTCGGCCGCTTCCAGGGCCAGGTCGGCGCCTTCGCAGGCCACCTGCCCGGCCAGCCGTGCTACCGCTGCTTCGTCGGCGACGCGTTCGATGCCGACGATTGCGACACGTGCGCCGAAGACGGCGTGCTCGGCGCGATGGCGGGGTGGGTTGGCACATTCGCCGTCCTCCAGGCAATCCGCGTGCTGCTCGGCCCGGTGGGTGGCCTCGGCGATCCGCAATGGGGCAAGCTCCACGTGCTCGACGGCCTGGCGCCGAGCTTCAGGACGATGACGATTGCGAAGGATCCGGCGTGCAGTGGGTGTAGCAAGGGCGCCCGATAGTCGCACTGTTCGCGCATCGGGGCTTAAGCTATATCGAAGCTGACCGGGAAAACCGGATCGCCAACACGGGAGGTTCGCATGCCGAGGCGATTTGTCTGGGTAGCTTTGGGTGCGAGCGTTTGCGGTGTTCAGGCGCAGGCCTCTCCGAGTGTCCCGGAGACTCCCTCGGCGGTCGCGTCCCGGGTCAAGGCTGACGTTGCGGAAATCATCGACGGCATCAATACCAAGGATATCGGGAAGGCGACGAAGTTCGACGCGCCCGACTTGATCTCAATGGAAAGCATGCGGGAGCCGTCCTACGGAGCCAAGGCCAACCGCGACGGTCTGACCATGGCCTTCAAATACGCGCCGGACTGGCACCTCAGCAAGATCGACGAAGCGGTCGACGTCTCGAAGTCCGGAGATATGGCGATCTACCGCTCGACCTACAACGAAGACAGCTTGCGTGACGGCGTGCCTTATACGCACAAGGTCAACTTCCTGGCCGAATTCCGGCGCGATCCTGACGGGCCATGGCGCGTTCACTGGTCGGTCGTTTCAGCGCAGTCCCCGTCGAAGAAGAAAGAAGGATAGACCGCTAACCGGCGGTGGATGAGTCAGCTGCCGCCGCCCCCAAGCGCCTCCCCCACCCACCCTGGCACCAGCTCACTCGCCGGGCCCAGACGCGTCTCGTCGAACCACAGCGAGCCCTGGCTGCGCTCGAGGTTGAGCTCGAGGGCACGGGCGCCGCAGCTCTTGGCTTGCTGGACGAAGCCGGCGGCCGGATAGACCGCTCCCGAAGTGCCGATCGAGACGAACAGGTCGGCGCGGGCGAGCGCGGCGAAGATCTCATCCATTCGGTAGGGCATCTCGCCGAACCAGACGATGTCGGGCCGTAGCGCGGCCACGCCGCAGGCGGGGCATGGCGGGTTGTCCCGCAAGGTGCGGGTCCACGGGTGACGCGCGTCGCAAGCGGTGCACCAGGCACCGAGGCCCTCGCCATGCATGTGCAGCACCCGGGCCGCGCCTGCACGCTCGTGGAGGTCGTCGATGTTCTGGGTGACGATCAGTAGCTCGCCCGGCCACTCGCGGTCGAGCCGCGCCAGCGCTTCATGCGCGCGGTTCGGCTTGGCGGCCATGATGTTCGCCCGTCGCTCGTCGTAGAACCGCTGCACGAGGTCGGGATCGCGGCGGAACGCCTGTGGCGTCGCGACGTCCTCGACGCGGTGATCCTCCCACAGGCCATCGTCCGCGCGGAAAGTGCGCAGGCCGGATTCGGCGCTGATGCCGGCGCCCGTGAGGATGACGATGTTGCGGATCTGGGCCACTCCTTTTCCTTGTCGTCACCCTGAACTTGTTTCAGGGTCCATTTCGCCCCATGCACTGTCCGCTCTGTGGGGCGCGACGGACGCTGAAACAAGTTCAGCATGACGGGTTTAGGGAAACGGTTTGGCCAGGATCGGCATCATCGGCAGCGAGGGGCGCATGGGCCATGCGCTGACGCGTGCGATCGAGGCTTCCGGGCACGAGGTTTCGGGCGGGGCGGACAAGGGCGGCGACGTGGCCGCGCTCGCCGACCGCAGCGACGTGCTGCTCGACTTTTCCGCACCAGCGGCGCTCGACGCCAATCTCCACGCGGCGATCGGCGCGGGCATTCCGATCCTGATCGGCACCACCGGGCTGGAAGATCGCCACCACGAGGCGATCGACGCCGCCGCGCGGGCGATTCCCGTGCTCCAGACCGGCAATACTTCGCTCGGCGTCACCCTGCTCGCCCACCTGGTGCGCGAAGCGGCGAGCCGGCTCGGGCCCGAATGGGACATCGAAGTGCTCGAGATGCATCACCGGATGAAGGTCGACGCGCCGAGCGGGACTGCGCTGCTGCTGGGCGAGGCAGCCGCCGAAGGACGCGGGATCGATTTCTTTGCCGCCGAGGCGCCGAGCCGCTTCGGACACCGCGGCGCCCGCGAGCGGGGCACGATCGGCTTCGCCAGCCTGCGCGGCGGCACGGTCCCCGGCGACCACACGGTGATTTTCGCAGGCGAGCACGAGCGCCTGACCCTGTCCCACCACGCCGAGGACCGGATGATCTTCGCCCACGGAGCCGTACGCGGTGCCGCTTGGCTGATCGGTCGCGAGCCTTCCCGCTACACCATGCCGCAGGTGCTCGGTCTTTGACGAAGGACGAGATTTTCGAATTCTTCCGCCTGCTCGCCGAAGACAACCCCGATCCGCAGACCGAGCTAGAGTTCGGCAACGTCTACCAGTTGCTCGTCGCGGTGGTGCTAAGCGCGCAGGCGACGGATGTCGGCGTCAACAAGGCTACACGGAAGCTGTTCGCCCAAGTGACGAATCCCGAGCAGATGGTCCAGCTCGGCGAAGAGGGCCTCAAGCAGCACATCAAGACGATCGGCCTGTTCAACTCGAAGGCCAAAAACGTCATCGCGCTCAGCGAAAAGCTGATCGACGAGCACGGAGGCGAGGTGCCGCGCGACCGCGATGCCTTGGTCAAGCTCCCCGGTGTGGGCCGCAAGACCGCCAACGTGGTGCTCAATTGCGCCTTCGGCGAGGAGACCTTCGCGGTCGACACCCACGTCTTCCGCGTCTGCAACCGCACCGGCCTGGCCAGGGGCAAGACGCCCGAGCAGGTCGAGGTCAAGCTGGAGAAGCGTGTGCCGCAGCCGTTCCGCCACGGCGCGCACCACTGGCTGATTCTGCACGGGCGCTATACCTGCAAGGCACGGCTGCCCGAGTGCTGGCGCTGCCCGGTGGTCGAGCTGTGCGCCTATAAGACCAAGGTGCTGACGCCGCCTAAGCGGTAGGGTCGAGATCGAGTCCTTCGCGACCGTGTTCGGGCGTATGGCTCGGCGCGTGCGGCGGTTCGGACTCTTCGGGCTCGGGCTTTTCGAGCATCCCTTCCCACTTGGTGATGACCGAGGTCGCCACGGCATTGCCGACGACGTTGGTCGCCGAGCGGCCCATGTCGAGGAACTGGTCGATGCCCAGTAGCAGGGCAATCCCTTCGATCGGCAGGTTGAACTGGGTCAGCGTCGCGGCGATCACCACCAGGCTGGCGCGAGGCACGCCGGCGATGCCCTTGGAGGTGACCATCAGCGTCAGCAGCATGACTACCTGCTGCTCGGTCGTCAGCGGGATGCCGTAGGCCTGCGAGATGAAGATCGCCGCGAAGCTCATGTAGATCATCGAGCCGTCGAGATTGAAGCTGTAGCCCAAGGGCAGCACGAAGCCGGAGATGCGCCGCGGCACGCCGAAGCGGTCGAGCTGCTCGAACAGCTTGGGCAGCGCCGCTTCCGAGCTGGCGGTCGAGAAGGCGAGGATCAGCGGCGCGCGGATATAGCGCACCAGCGCGACGATGCGGCCGCGCAGGAACACCGCGCCGATGCTCAGCAGTAGCACCCACAGCAGGATCAGCGCGAAGTAGAACTCGCTCACCAGCACGCCGTATGTGGCGATGATGCCGAGGCCCTTGGTGGCGACCACCGAGGCGAGCGCGCCGAATACCGCGAACGGGGCGAAGCGCATCACGTAGTCGGTCACTTGCAGCATCAGGTCGGCGAGCGCTTCGGCGGCGCGCACCAGCACCGTGCCGCGCTCGCGCAAGGCCGACAGCGCAACGCCGACGAAGACCGAGAACACCAGGATCTGCAGGATGTTGTTCTGCGCCATTGCGTCGAACGCGCTGGTCGGAAAGATCTCCAGCACGAAGTGGCGCAAGGTGAACTCGCTCGTCGCCAGCTCGCCGACGGGGGTGGCCGCGGTCAGCGCCAGACCGACGCCGGGGCGGAACAGGTTGACCAGGATCAGCCCGAGCGTCAGCGACATCAGGCTCGCGCCGATGAACCAGCCGAGCGCCCGACCGCCGATCCGCCCCAGCTCGCGCGCGTCCCCGAGCCCGGCGATGCCGCTGACGATGGTGCCGAACACCAGCGGGGCGATGATCATCTTGATCAGCCGCAGGAACACGTCGGGCAGCAGCTTGAGGTAATCGGCCCACTGCGCGAGCGCCGGATCGCCAGCGGCGAAGCCCTGGTTGAGCGCGAACCCGACACCGATGCCGAGCACGAATCCGACCATGATGAACAGCGTGAGGCGGCGGCCCATGCTATTTCCCCTCCAGCGCGGCGAACGCGATCCGGCGGTAGATCCGCACCAGCGTCTCCAGGTCCTCCACGGCGATCGCCTCGTCGCGCTTGTGCATCGTCGCGTTGACCGGGCCGAAGTCGATGACCGGGGCGAGGTCCTTGAGGAAGCGCGAATCCGAGGTGCCGCCGCTCGTCGACAGCTCGGGGTCGAGTCCCGTCTCGGCTCTGATCGCGTCCGCCAGCAGGTCCGAGAACGCGCCTGGCCGCGTCAGGAACGGCTCGCCGGAGATGATCGGTTCGGCGCTGCCGCCGTGCCTGGCCGCAATCTCGCTTACCGTGCGCGCCAGCTCGGCGCCGGTGTGCAGATCGTTGAAGCGGATCGAGATGCGCCCCACCGCGCGCGGCGGGATGACGTTGTGCGCCGGGTTGCCGACCTGGAGCTCGGTGATCTCGAGGTTCGAGGGCTGGAACCACTCGGTGCCTTCGTCGAGCGTGAGCGCGCCGAGTTCGGCGAGCATCGCCACCAACCTGGGAATCGGGTTGTCGGCGCGGTGCGGATAGGCGACATGCCCCTCGCGTCCTTCCACTGTCAGCCACACGTTGATCGAGCCGCGGCGGCCGATCTTGACCATGTCGCCGAGCCGGGCGACGCAAGTCGGCTCGCCGACGAGGATCAGGTCGGGAATATCGCCGCGCTCGCGGATCAGATCGATCAGCGCGCGCGTGCCGTGGATCGCCGGGCCTTCCTCGTCGCCGGTGATGATGAAGCTGAGCGTCCCCGCCTCGACGGGAATGTCCGCCGCCGCCGCGACCATCGCCGCGATCGAGCTCTTCATGTCGACCGCGCCGCGCCCGTAAAGCATCTCCCCGCCGGGCGCCGAGCGGCGCTCGGGCGCAAACGGCCTGCTGCTCCAGCCCTCACCAGGCGGGACCACGTCGAGATGACCGGCAAAGGCGAAATGCCTCGAACCCGAAGGCCCGCGACGGATGGCGAGGCAGTTTTCGACCCGGTCGGCGCCCTCGCCAGCGATGAAGCGGTGGACCTCGAAACCCAGCGGCGCGAGCATCGCCTCGAAGGTGTCGAACACGGCCCCTCGCGCCGGGGTCACGCTTTCGCAGGCGATCAGCGCCTCGGCGAGAGCAATAGGGTCGCTGGTCTTGTTCATCGCTGCGGGTTAGACGAGCGCACCGCAGCTTTCCAGCCGGAGTGCACCCGAATGCCCAAGCTCGATCTCGAGGCGGTCCCGCAGAGCAACCGCACCGGTTACCCCGCGCCCTTCGACAAGGATGTCGCGGGCCGGTTCTATCGCCGCCTCGCCCCCGCCGCGGCGCTGAGCGCGCTGGGCGCGAGCCACGTTGTGCTGAAACCCGGCGCCTGGTCGTCGCAGCGCCACTGGCATGCCGAGGAGGACGAACTGCTGGTCATGCTGTCGGGCGAGGCGGTGCTGGTCGAGGATGGGGGCGAGACGGTGCTGCGCGCGGGCGACGTTGCCGCGTGGCCCAAAGGCGTTCGTAACGGCCACCACCTGCAGAATCGCGGCGAGTCCGATTGCAGCTTCGTCTGCGTCAGCGCCGGCGACAGCGCCAACGACCGGGGGGAATATCCCGATATCGACTTGCAGTTCGTCGGCGACGACTACCTGCACAAGGATGGCACGCCCTACCCGGCGAAGGACTGATCAGGCCGTTTCGGCCTCGAACTGTTCGATCGTCCACTCTTCGGCCTCGGCCTCGCGGACCCATTGCTGGAGCCAGTCGTGCTCCCACACCGCCTGCATGTAGGCCTGGGCGAATCCCGGTACGCCGATGCCGTAAGTAACGAAGCGGCTGACCACCGGGGCGTAGAAGATGTCGGCGGCGCCGAAGGTGCCGAACAGGAACGGGCCGCCCTTGCCGAAGCGGGCGCGCGCTTCCGCCCACAGGCCCAGGATGCGGACGATGTCGGCGCGGGTTTCCTCGGAAAGCTCGATCCCGCCGATCCGCTTGCGCACGTTGACCGGGCACTGCCGGCGCAGCGCCAGGTAGCTCGAATGCATCTCGGCGACCATCGCCCGGGCCATGCCGCGTGCGGCGTCGTCCTTCGGCCAGAACCGGTCGCGGCCGACTTTATCGGCGAGGTATTCCATGATCGCCAGGCTGTCCCACACGACCACCTCGCCGTCCCACAGCACCGGAACCTTGCCGGCGGAAGGGGCGAACTCGCCGTCCTGCCGCTTCATCGCCTGCCAGTCGTCGCCGTCGATGTGGACGGTCAGTTCCTCGAACTGCAAGCCCGACTGCTTGGCGGCGAGCCAGCCGCGCAGCGACCAGCTCGAGTAGTTCTTGTTGCCGATGATCAGCTTCATGGGCGTCGCACCTAAGGATTCATCCACCCGCTGTCGAGGCTGAACAGGCCGCTCCGTACGAGGCCGCGCGGAGAAATGGAATGTTGCAACGAGGGTCGGGTTTCCGCCGCCTGGAATGGTGGCCCAAAATGGCGGAAAGTGGTTCCCGCTCCGCGTTATAGGTTGTATTCTTGCCCACGAGGCGCCGAACAAGGCGCGACGGAGAGGTTCGGACCATGTCAATCAAACTAAGGCTCGCGCTGGTGGCGGGCTTGGCGATTTTACCGGCCGCGGGGCAGGCGCACCATTCGTTCGCGGCCTTCTTCGATCCGAACAAGAGCGTCACGATCACCGGCACGGTGACGGAGTTCCGCTTCACCAATCCGCACGGGATGGTCGCGCTCGACGTCAAGAAGGCGGACGGGTCGGTCGAGAAATGGCGGGCGGAAACCAACGCGCCGGTCGTGCTGGTGCGCCGCGGCTGGACGCGCGACGTGATCAAGGCGGGCGACGTGGTGACGATAGACGGCTGGCCCGCGCGCGACGGGCGCAACTACATCCGCTTGCGCGACATGAAGGACGCGCACGGCAAGCAGATTGGCTCGATGCCGTTCGGTCAGAAGGACCAGAGCTGACGATGCGTCTCGGCTTCATGGCGGTCGCGACCGCCGCCGCCCTCGCCTGCGTTCCGGCCGCCGGCAAGTCCGGTGACCCCGACCACCCGGACCTGACAGGTTACTGGGCCCCGTCGTACAAGAAGAGCGAGATGCCCGCCGACCTCAAGGCCAAGCTGCCGCCGAACACGGTCGTGCTCGACGACACCGGGGTCGCCGAATTTCCTCCCGGCCAATACGGCGGCCTGATCCCGACGGCCAAGGCCAAGGTCAGGGCGGACGCATGGAAGCCCGAGGACGAGATGACGCTCTCGCGCGTGTGCCGGCCGCAGTCGGTGATCTATGCCGAGCAGGGCCCGTTCTCGATGGCGATCGAGCAGGCGCCGGGGCTGGTGGTGATCAGCTATGAATACTTCGACCAGGTACGGCTGATCCACACCGACGGCCGCCCTCACCTGCCCGCCAATGCGCCGCACACCAAAGAGGGCGATTCGATCGGGCATTGGGAAGGCGACACCCTGGTGATCGATACAGACCACATCGAATCCTCGACGCTGACCAACAACGGCCTCGAGCATTCCGACAACGTCCACCTCGTCGAACGCTATCGCCTGAGTGCGGACGGCAAGCACCTCGAAGCCTCGCAGTGGTTCTCGGACCCGGAGATGATCGTCAACAACGGCGCGCGGTACATCGTGTGGGATGCCCAGCCGGGCATGTATCTCAATCCGTACGAGTGCGACCCGACCCTGGCGACGGAATACCAGGGGGTGAAGGCGGGGCGCTAGCCGTTGGATTTGGCGTTTTTTCCTTGACATTTTGAACCATATCGGTTATACGACCGTCCGTCAGCCACAAGCTGGCAACACGCGGACGGGTGCGGGGGCGTCAAAGCGCTTCGCTCTCTCACTCCCGCACATAAGGCCGGCGCTCGCGGACATCCTCCGCGGATGTCCGAACCAGGATGCGAGGGCGCAGGCCAAGGGCGGTTCCATCCGTCCGAAGCGGTCCGCTCAGCGCGGGGTAGTTCCCGCCGGAAGGCGGCTCAATCGCGAGCCCTGCCCGCCGCCGCCTCGCAC
>Ga0105246_10000232_pt1 | contig 28535 bp, 28 predicted proteins | sample KBSM64metaG_FD_99694 | JGI IMG/M metagenome (GOLD analysis project Ga0105246, IMG submission 99694) | Miscanthus rhizosphere microbial communities from Kellogg Biological Station, Michigan, USA - KBS M6-4 metaG | ecosystem: Host-associated > Plants > Roots > Rhizosphere > Soil | place... | reverse complement strand
GAAGCGCTTTTCCTAGCTGCTTGAAAAAGAAGGGAAAAATATGACGAAGTCGGAGTTGATCGAACGAATTGTCACCCATCAAGGGCTGCTCTCATCCAAGGATGTGGAGCTGGCTATCAAGACCATGCTCGAGCAAATGTCCCAATGCCTGGCGACCGGAGATCGTATCGAGATCCGCGGCTTTGGCAGCTTCTCTCTCCATTACCGCGCGCCGCGCGTTGGCCGTAACCCAAAAACCGGCCAATCCGTCAGTCTCGACGGCAAGTTCGTTCCCCACTTCAAACCGGGCAAGGAATTGCGCGATCGGGTGAACGAAGAAGAGGAAGAGGGCGTCTGAGTGTTTTTAGGAGTGGGGGAAGGTTATGCGTAGGGTTAAGCGCGTTGTATTGGTGTTGACGGTGCTGCTCGCTGCTCTGGTGGTATTGGCTTTCGTGCTGGAGAATCAGCAGAAGGTGGCGCTGTCGTTCCTGGGGTGGAGTACTGCGCAGATGCCAGTGGCGGTATTTGTGGTGGTGGGGTTTGTTGTAGGGATGTTGATCGGGCCTTTGTTGGGGTTTTTTCTGTCCAGTAGGCGTGTTAGGGCGGCGACGAAAGGGTGAGGTTGAGCGGGCGGGGGGAGCACGGACGTAAAGATTATTTTTTTCTGCCGTTTGTCAGATAAAAAAATCGTATTTTCGCCGTTTTTACTTTTCCGGATCATGCCAATTGGCCATCTTGTAAATGGCAGACCTAGCATTTCCGACTGAATGCTGTCCCACCTATTCAAATTCTTGGAGTTTGCCTCTCGTCGATTCGGAGAATTGGCAATTTTTTTATCAAGTAGGAATTATCTTACAGACATGTCAAGTCTTGTAATATGCCGGAGAGATGGCAAAATGGAATCTGTTCTCGATAACGGTCATTTTGTGTGCTTGAAAATCGGCAGAGACGCTGGGTTTTACGGCCATCTAATTAGAATAAGAATACGCAAATTGTCTGCATAACGAGCCCGCAGTTTCTCTTTGAAGGCAGGTTTTTGTTGTGAGTAGTAGCTTCCGCGCCCCCCCCATTTCTTCTTCTGACGAAATTGATCTCGTTGCTCTGTTTCGTGCTGTCTGGTGTCAGAAAATACTCATTGTGTCCGTTGCTCTTGGAGTCGGTCTGGCCGCTGCTATTTATGCATTCACTGCTACTCCGATGTATCACGTCAGCAGTGTTTTAAGGCCTGCCGCAATAAATGAATTAGACGCTTTGAACAGGTCGGAAGTTTATTCATTGCCTCCGAATGCGGCGCTTTTGAGGGTCGGTGCTTCTTTAGATTCTTATGAAACTCGGCTGGGTTTTTTCCGTGATAATCAAAGTCTATTCCAAGCGTTTGTACGTCCTGGGCGGACGTTAGAGCAGAGTTTCGAAGAGTTTAATCGAGATGCCATCGTTCTCACCTTGCCTGATACAAAAAAAGACAGCTCTCTGAGTGCGTTCATCAGGCTCGACATGAATTATCCGAAAGGTGTAGATGGCGTTTCGATTCTGAATAATTTTGTGGAGTACGCCATTACTAATGAGCGTCAGCAAATTGCGGCGGATATGAATGTCATTGTAAAGAATCGGCTTGATGAGCTATCTGGTAAGCTTGAGGCTGCGCGATCGAGTTATCTAAATGATAAGCAGATTAAAATCGCCTCTTTGCAGGAGGTGGATAATCTACGTCGTGCTCAGCTAACTGATGAATTGAAGGCTCTTCGCGAGCAGTTGAAAACCCAGCGTAATGACCGAGTCCTTCAATTGACCGAGGCTATTGGTATTGCACGCTCTTTGGGTATTGATAAGCCTACTACGCCGACATCCCTGGGAGATATGGGGCGGCAAGGTGGCAGTGTTATGCGAACTGAAATCAATAATCAACAGATCCCGCTTTACTTCATGGGAGTGGAGGCTCTTCAAGCTGAGCGAGCAGCTTTGATGGCGCGCAAGTCAGATGACTTTACCGAGGGACGCATTTCGCAAATAGCCAAAGAGCTGCAGCTGCTGAAGTTGAATCGGCAAGTTGAAGTGCTCAATCAGCGTAAAAATGAAGATGTTTTTCTCGCGGGTGTAGAGCCCTTGCGTACAGAAATGGCACGTTTGAAAAATCTTAATATCAATCTGGACAGTCTTAAGCTGGTTGTCGTTGATCAACAGGCTCTTGAGCCTTTACGGCCAATGAAGCCTAAGAAGTTTCTGATCATTTTACTTGGGCTGATTACAGGGGGGGTTATTGGAGGCGCCATTGCCCTCGGGCGCAGTTGGATGAACAGCCGTTCCGCAGTTTCGGTGGCATCCCCTAAGGCAGCTGTCTCGGAAGGTTCTTTGACCAAGTGAGAATATACGCGATCGGCAGGTCTTTGATTGAGCCAGTCGCTCTTTCTGTTTTTCTGCATCCCGTGTGCGCGTAAAGTTGAGTATCCGTGGCCTAATTACCGTTTGCGGGGAGGAACTACGGAGCATCGCAGAGCGTCTGAGAGAGGTTGTGGTGCGTACCCGAATCGCGAAAATCGGCTGGCCTGTGGCAGTGTCGTTGTTTTTAGCGAGCAGGGCTTTTGATGCGAAGCCATCATAAAGGCGGTAGAGTCCCGAGTCGTAACTCGTTCACTTCGTGTCGTAATACGTCAAATTATGGAGCTGCATCGGATGGGTCACATGGTCAAGCCAATTATTTCTCCGGGCGTTCCGGAGTCTGCACGTCGGCTATTTTGGGAGGTTTTCTTTGCTTCCAGAGGACGGGGTATTGATCTGGACACCCATTTCCCTTGGATGTCGTGTGACCAAAACGTTTTTTGTGTGGAAATCAAGGACCCTCTTGGCGCTGATGGGGCGCTCGCAGCATTAGTTGTCAGGACTATAAATGTTGGTCCAGATGCCAATGCAGGTCTGATCGGGTTGGTCTGTGTAGATGAAGCCTGGCGTGGCAAGGGCTTTGCCTCAGCGTTGATGAGCGGTGCTATAGATCTTGGCGAGAGTCAGAATATGGCTGCTTTGATTCTCTGGACACAAAAACCGGAAGTCTATACAGGCCAAGGATTCGTCACAGATCAGCTGGATCGGTTTGGATATGTGAAGTTAGCTGCAGGGCAGCGTATCAAGATGGAATATAGCACGCACGATTGGTATGGCTCAGGCGCGGGTGAAGCTGGGCGTGGGATACCTCCTTTTGCTTCCCAGGGGCAGGTTATTTCAAATGACTTGGCCAGCCTTGTTGTCTTCCCCACAAAGGCTGGGCTGAGCGTTGCGGAGTGGAACGGTGGGGGAAAAGATGTCGTTGATCTGATGATGGCCTCCTTGCCAGACCGTTATTTTCTAAATGTATCTGAGGGTGACTCTTTAATATCCGAACTGGAAGAGAGAGGCCTTGAGTTTGATCTGTCGCCATCTTCGGTAAGAATGGTTAAATATCTCGGTGGCGTTGCTTCTATTAAATTGCCAATAATTAAATTTCTTGATCGGGTCTGAAAAATGTCTAATGTAACTTCACCTATTCCGCTAGTCAAAGTCGCGATGCCTCCCCGCGAGGTTTTGCTTCCGGCATTGGAGTCGGTTCTTTACAGCGGGATGATTTCTGAGGGGGAGTATGTTTATCGCTTTGAAGATGCCTTTGCTCAGCAATTTAAGTTAAATAATGTTTTGTCTACCAGCAGCGGTACGGCGGCCCTTCATTTAGCCATGTTATTGGCAGGTGTTGGAGTGGGTGATGAGGTGATTACTACCTCAATGACTGCGGAGCCCACCAATACGACTATTTTACAAATGGGCGCAATTCCAGTGTTCGCTGATGTCGACCGTTGCACGGGGAATCTGTGCCCGGATGCCGTAGCTGCAGCTATTACGGGAAAAACAAAAGCTATCTGTGTCGTGCATTACGCTGGCTACCCTGCGAGATTGAAAGAGTTAAGAGCAGTCGCAGATCGCCACGGTCTTTCATTGATTGAAGACTGCGCACACGCATTGGGGGCCGAGTATAATGGCCAGCCTATTGGTACTGTTGGCGACTATGCCATTTACTCCTTCCAGGCAATCAAGCATATGACGACCGTAGATGGTGGGATGCTGGTGATGAAGGATCCTGGTCAAATGGGGGAGGCGCGTAAGTTACGCTGGTTTGGCTTGGCAAAAGGTGTGCCCCGTACTGAGGTTGATATTACCAGGGTAGGGTACAAGTATAATATGCATAATGTTGCTGCTGTTATAGGTCTAAAGCAATTGGAGGTTATTTCGCCGTTGCTGAAAAGACATTACGATAATGGCCGCTATTTTGACAGCGCGTTAAGGGGCGTTACCGGTTTGGTACCTGCTCCTGTAGAATCAGATGTAGTGCCTGCCTATTGGCTTTACACGCTTCTGGCGGATGACTCGGACGAAGTCGAAAAAGTGCTGGCGGCCAATGGGGTAATGGCTTCAAAGCTTCATCGCCCGAATCATCTGCACTCAGTCTTCAAACCATTCGCTGGAGCAATGCCGGGGCTGGAAGAGTTTTACAAGCGCTTGATTCACATTCCATGTGGCTGGTGGGTGACCGACGATAATCGCGAGCGTATCGTCGACATACTGAAGCGTGGTTGAGGAGAGAAGTTAAGTTATGTCTAAAATTTTTCCGCTTTATGGCGTGGTACATACTCCAGAGATGGATGTGCTGGCGCTGGACATATTGCGCTCTGGCAAAATCGCAAGCGGAGAATGGGTCGCGAAATTTGAGGACGGCTTGAAAGGTATTATTGGCTTACCTCACGTAGTGTCGACAGTTGACATGACTAGCGCGCTATTTCTTGCACTGCATTTGGCAGGGGTGCAACCAGGGGATGAGGTTCTGACTACAGCTTTCGCATGCCTATCGACAAATTCGGCTATTGCTCATTCTAAGGCGATACCTGTTTGGGTTGATGTGAGTCCAGGCACTGTATCCATGAACGTTGCAGACTTTGAGTCGAAAATCGGAAAAAAGACTAAGGCTGTAATTTTGTATCATGTTGCCGGCTATCCGGGGCCATCGAAAGAAATCAGCGAATTGTGCAAAAAATATAATCTTGTGTTGATAGAAGATTGCGATAATGCCTTGCTGGCAGTCCGAAACGGCGTGACGGTGGGGTCACACGGTGACTTTGCTGTCTATTCTTTTTACCCAAATCGACAAATCAATGCCACCGAAGGTGGTGCATTAGCTTGTCGCAGCGAAGCAATGGCAGCTAAGGCGCGTCGCTTAAGGCGTTTTGGAATTGACTTTGAGACCTTTAGGGCCAAGACAGGTGAAATAAACCCGCTATCTGACATTCCCGAGATCGGTTGGGGAATGACGATGAATAACCTGTGTTCAGGTTTGGGCTACGCGCAATTTGAAACGCTGCATGCGAGAAGGGATGCGACCGTTAGAAACGCTCAAGCGCTATCCTCCCTTATCACAGGTGTTCAGGGTTTGGCTCCCGTTCCAGTGCATGATTCGGATGAGCCCGCATATTGGGTGTTTTTGATCCTTGTTGAAGAACAAACACACGTGTTAAGTGAGCTGAAGAAAAGGGGAGTTATGGCTTCGAGTGTGCACCAACGCAACGATGTTTACAGTGGGTTTAAGGGGGCGGCGAATTACTTGCCGTATACCGACGCTCTTCAGAGTAGCATCATAGGTGTTCCTTGTGGCTGGTGGCTGACAGAGGCTGACGTAGTATTTATCGCTAACGCTTTGAAAAGCGCGGTAGCATCACAACTCGCCCGCTCAGTCGATAGTCAGTCATGAATTGGCGGACTCCTGTTATAGGCAGAATGCTAATGTTATATGCGGGAAGGTCTTCCAGCTTGCTGGTGGCCTTCTTGTTTTTGCCTTTATATAGCCATTTATTGGGCAGTTTGCAGTTTGGTGTAGTTGCGGTCATTTTGTCCCTTCAAGCACTATTAGTCATGATGGACCTTGGCATGTCTACGCTGACGGGTAGGGAGATATCTGTCGCTAACGGCACGGATAGCTCATTACTCACTTTGCTGAGAACGGCAGAGTTAAGCCTCTCGGGATTCTACGCATTATTATTGTCCATTGCTGTGGTATTGAAGCTCTTCTACTTTTCAAGTTCGATGTCGTGGCTGGTTGTGGCCGGCTCAGTGGTGCTATTTTGGTTGTTGGTTATGCAAAATCTTTACTATTGCAGCCTGATAGCCCGACGAAATTACACGCTAGGCAGTGGCGTGCAGATAGTAGGTGTTGTTGTTCGAGCCTTTATCACTGCTGCTGCGTTGAGCTACGTATCGGCAACTTTGGAAGTGTTCATTATCGCTCAATTGGTTGTGACGGCTGTGCACTGGTGGGTAACCCGGCTGTTGGTCGTTTCGGCTCTTTCCGATGGCAATGATGCTTTGCTGCAGGCAGGGAAACCAACCGTTTCAGACGCAATAGCCTTGACAAAAATGGGTGGGGCACTGGTCTTGTTTTCCGCAGCCGGGGCTGCGGTGATGCAACTGGATAAGCCTATAATTTCAATGTTCGCTTCAGCTAGTAGCGTTGCACCTTACTATTTGGCGAGTTTGCTATGCATGACGCCGATTTCTATTCTTGCTGGGCCGGTTAGCCAATATTTTCAACCGATTTTTCTGCGAGAGGCGGCCAAGGGCGGGTCGGGCAGTGCAAAAAGCACCATCGTCAGGTTTTCGCTTTCGGTTTTTTTCGTTACCGCTTTGCCCACCTTTATATTATGGTGGTTTCGCACGCCAATTATCGACCTTTGGGTGGGTCCGAGCGAGCATAATGGTCTCATTTCAACTTACGTGGCTATCTTGCTTCCAGGTTTGGCCATAGGTGCTTTTGGCTTCATACCCTACAGTTTACTGGTTTTTGCCAAGGATTATCGGTTTCAGGCTGTGATGTCCGCGTGTTTGACAGTAGTTACATTGGCATTAGCGACTTTCGCGGCGATGGGTAAAAATATTGAGGCAGTTTGCTATATTTACTCTGCCTACCATATGGCATCAACTGTGATCTCATGGATAAGGGCCTCGACTCTGTCAGATGTTGGGGTTTACGCAAGGAAAGCAGCATGGGTGGTATCAACGTTAGTGTTCGCGGTTGTCTCGGTTTCGAGTGTTGCGTTATACATAATTTCTTGATGGGTGGATTGTAAGATGTTTGATAATAAAGTTTTAATGATTACGGGTGGTACGGGTTCTTTTGGTAATACTGTTTTGAAGCGCTTTTTGAATACAGATGTCAAAGAAATTATCGTATTCAGTCGAGATGAAAAAAAGCAAGAAGATATGCGCATTGCCCTGAATAACTCCAAGGTTAAGTTTCATATTGGTGATGTAAGGAATTACGAAAGCATCAGTCGCGCCATGGCTGGTGTGGACTATGTTTTTCACGCTGCGGCACTCAAGCAAGTACCGTCTTGTGAGTTTTACCCGATGGAAGCAGTTCTGACCAATATTAACGGGACAGAAAACGTCCTCAATGCGGCTATTGATAACAATGTCAAACGTGTTGTTTTGTTGAGCACCGATAAAGCGGTTTACCCTATTAATGCGATGGGTATCTCTAAAGCGATGGGCGAGAAAATACTGATCGCCAAGTCTCGTATGGTGCGTGAGGGGGGGCCGGTATTGTGTGCAACTCGTTACGGAAACGTAATGGCGTCGCGTGGGTCGGTAATTCCACTTTTTGTGGATAAAATCAAAGCCGGCGTAGCGCTTACGGTCACCGACCCAAACATGACTCGCTTTCTGATGAGTTTGGAGGATTCTGTTGATTTGGTGCTTCATGCCTTTGAGCACGGCGAGCAAGGTGATATTTTCGTTCAGAAAGCGCCGGCCAGTACGATTGGTGATTTAACGATTGCGCTGAAAGAGTTGTTTTCAAGTGAGGTAGCAGTAAACATCATAGGCACTCGCCACGGCGAGAAACTGTATGAATCACTTGTATCTCGTGAGGAAATGGCCAAGGCCAAGGACATGGGGCGGTATTATCGCATTCCTGCAGATAATCGCGACTTGAACTACGATAAATTTATTATTGAAGGGCACCCCGAGGCGAACTCTATCGACGATTATACCTCTCATAATACCGAGCTGCTCAGTGTAGAAGAGATCAAGGAATTGCTTCTGACATTGGCATATATTAAGCATAGCATTGGTTCGTAAGTATGACGCTATTGAGTGTAATTATACCGACGCATAATCGTGCTAAGTATGCTGTTCAGTCGATAAAATCGATTTTGGAGCTTTCGCACGATATTCAGGTTGTGGTATGTGATTCCAGCCCGCTAGATAGTATTTCAAGTCAGTTTCTGGGAGGATTACCGGAATCGCGTTTGAAGTTAATCAATGCCCCTGTCGGTATCAGTGTAGTTGATAACTTTAATCTCGGTCTTCAGTCTGCTGACGGACGGTATTTGGTGTTTTTAGGAGATGACGATTTTGTATCTTCGGAAATTGTCAACGTTGCATTTTGGGCTGAGTCGAAAGGTATTGACTCGATAAAGTTTAATTTTCCTGCCCTTTATTATTGGGACGACTTCAAGCATTCTACGCGAGGCGACTCATATTTTGGCACGCTGCACATTGCGTCGTTTAGCGGTGCTGTAGTAGCTCATGATCTGAGAGGTTCCATGAGGTATGCGCTTGATAACTTTGGTGGAGGCGTATTCGATATGCCTCGCGCCTACGCCGGGATGATCTCTGCAGATTTGGCGCGTCGAATTGTAGCTAAGTACGGGAGTTTGTTTGGCGGAGTAAGTCCTGATATCTATAGTTCTTTCTTGATTGCGAACGAGTCGAAGAACTGTGTCCTGATTGACTATCCGGTTATTATTCCGGGGGCCTCTGGACTAAGTACTTCAGGGCAAAGCAGTTCTGGCGGGCACTATGGGAAACTTCGCGATAACGCACATATTGCTCCCTTCAAAGACCTTGTATGGGATCAACGAGTTCCTGAATTTTATTCTGTTCCCACGGTGTGGTCATACTCTCTCTTGAAAGCTGTAGAGAAGGTTGAGGAAGACAAGGGTACTTCTATGAACCCCAATTTTGGCAGGTTATTGCTGAAATGTTTTGTCTATTTTCCTCGCTCCTATCGAGAGACATTCTCTTCCTTCCGAGAAGCTTGTTCCCTCTATGGCACTCCAAAAGTTGTAGCTCAATTGCTTGGATCTTTTTGGTCTGAGTTTTTATGGGGCGCTTCTCGTATTGTGAATAGGTTTCGGGCGCGTCATGTAAATAATAGCATCGAGGTATTAACGGGCCTTAATACTTCTTATATGGCAAGTCAGAGGTTGGAAGAAGTCTTGAAGGCATCTGACGTTAAAATGCAACTTCCGCTTTGAAGAGTAGGCGGATGAGCTGAAAGTGTCATGCTAACCGGGGCGTTGCTGTCGTCTGACTATATGTTATTGGAAGTGTTGAATGGTTACTGAGTCAAGTGTTAAAAATCCAAACATCGCTCGGGTCAGCGTTGTGATCCCGTGTTATCGTTGCAAGGAGACCATTCGACGTGCACTTGATTCTGTTTACCATCAGTCCCTAAGGCCTGCTGAAGTTATACTCGTTGATGATGCCAGCCCGGACAATACGCTTGATTTTTTACTTGAGCTAGCCAAAGAATATCCGCTGAATTGGGTCAAGGTCATTACGTTGGCTTTAAACTCCGGCCCTGGTACTGCAAGGAACGAGGGTTGGGGTTTGGCGAGCCAACCCTATGTCGCTTTTTTGGACTCCGATGACAGCTGGCATTATAAAAAAATTGAGCTGCAGTATGAGTGGATGCAGCGCAATCCAGAAGTTACCTTGACGGGACAAAAAGGCGTAACCATTGAAGATTCTTCAACCATAGCGACTGCTCCGTATGAAAGCGGTGACGTGAGCTTTACGAGGGTGCTGCAACATCAACTGTTGCTTTCGAACAAATTTTCTACACCATCGATCATGTTGCGCCGAGACCTTCCAATACGGTTTCCCGAAGGGAAGCGTTTTTGCGAAGATTATGAACTTTGGTGTGTCTTAAGCTGTTCCGGCTTTGAATGCTATTCGATTGATAAACCGCTTACATTTTGTCATAAGCCATTATATGGGGCCGCAGGGCTGAGTGGTAATTTGTGGGGTATGGAAAAAGGCGAGTTGGGCGTATACAAAGTGCTTCGTGCGCAGAGGAGAATTGGTCTCTATTATTACTGTTTTTTGAAAGCCTGGTCTTTAATGCGGTATCTACGCCGAACGTCGAAGATTAAGCTGAGTGGTAGTTCAGAATGATTTATCTACTGGGCTGGCTGACATTGCTTGTCACTCTGTTGCTCACCGCGTTATCCGGTTATAAGACGCGTTTTTTTTTCGGCATGGCATTGTTGTTTTTTATGTTTATCTCTGTCTTCCGTGGCGGAGTGGGAACAGATACGAATACCTACGAGGTGGTCGTCGGTCGCTTGATGGAGGGCGTTTCTTGGACCGGTATGGAGCCAGGCTTTGTCTTCATGAGCTGGGTGCTCGTCGTAATAACAGAGTCGCCAGAGATCGCTGTTAGGCTGGTCAGTGTCATTATATTTGCTATTATGTTTTTGCATCTGTTTCGTTCGGATCGTAACGAAAAATTTTTGATGCTTTCTTATATGTTGCCGGCCTTTGTATACCAATACACAATGAATGGCCTCAGAATCGGCATCGCGGCAATGTTACTCCTGTTGGCTGTCCAGAATATAAGACGGTTCAAAAGAGTGACGGGTCTGCTCCTGGCAGTCTCGGCTCTGCTTTTTCACTATTCTTCACTCGTGTCTCTTGTATTTATTTGGGCTTCCCAGGCGCGCTGGGCTAAAGCGTCCAATGTTCTGATCGTCCCTTTAGCTTGTGTGGCAGTGTTGGCGATATTCAGCATTAACGGAGATTATTTTCTCGCCAAACTGCTCTCCTATCAAGATTCCGAATCGCCAAGCGCACTTTCCGGGTTAGGCAAAATCGCGGTCTTGTTGTTGCTGGTGTTGGGCGTGGGCCTCTCCAAATTGCCCCGTCTGGAAAAAGCAAAACTCATGTTTTTAGGCGGTGGCTTTACGGTTGTGTTTTGGGGGGTCGCGAGTGTTTCATATGCAGGTCTTAGATTCTTGGACTTGATCTCTTTTGCATTCCCCCTTGCTATCCTGCTCACCTACAATAGATGCCAGCTGGATTTTGATCGTACCATCAAGCTCATTCTAGTCCTGGCGGGTTTGTTGGCCGCTGCGAGCAGTTACAGGAATTTTGTATTTGAGGAAGGTGACGGGCCAACGCCTTTCATGCCGTATCACCTTAATGAGGTATTTGGCGCGTTATAGCCGGCTGGAAGCCAAAATATGTCACTCCATCCAATTTTTCTAGAAGTGGCTTCCTATGGAGGCAGTAGCTTTAATTCTGTTCAAGGGGACGTATGAACGTTTGCGTAACGGGCGGTACAGGTTTTATCGGTGGCCCTCTTTGTCAGGCGCTCTTGGGTCGAGGCGACACGGTTAGGATGCTTTCAAGGAAGGCGCAACCGTCTGGCCCGGGACTTGAGGTGGTTCACGGTGACCTGCTCGAATCGGGCGGTCGTCTACTGGATTTCATCGAGGGGTGCAATACGCTCTATCACTGTGCAGGCGAGATCAAAGATGTCCGCCTGATGTACGACTTGCATGTTCGTGGCACGGCCAACCTCCTCAAAGCGGTGAATGAAAAAATCAGGAAAACCGGTGAGCCATTTCATTGGGTTCAGTTGAGCAGTACGGGAGCGTATGGCAGACGAGCGGTTTCCGATGTTCAGCATTCAAGTGTTGATGAACACTGTTCTCCGGCGCCGATCGGAGAGTACGAGGTTACTAAAACTATTTCCGACGAGTTGGTAATCAATTTTTCAAAGCTGGAGCCGCTGTTCACCTATACTATTTTACGACCTTCGATAGTCGTTGGCCCTGAAATGCCAAATCAATCGTTTTTTCAGTTATCAGCGATGGTTCGTAAAGGGCTGTTTTTCTATATAGGGTCTCAACCGTCGTTGTCCACTTATGTTCATGTCAGCGATGTTGTTAGGGCCCTGATGATGTGTGCTGTTGACACAGGGGCAAAAGGCCAGATTTTTATCTTGTCCAATGATTGTCTTCTTTCTGAGGTTATTGATTCAATGGCGCAAGCCTATAATGTGTCTAAGCCTTGGGTAAAGCTTCCAGAAGGTGTTTTACGGCTTCTGGTCAGGCTGACCTCACCTTTTATCAAACTGCCATTGACGCATGAGCGAATGGATGAGTTGGTAAAGCGCGTGGGTTACAGCTCGACAAAAATTCAAAAAACTATTGGCTTCGAATTTGAAAAAACTATACCGCAAGCGATGCCAGAGCTACTAAGCCAATTTATCAAAAAAACCAACTCCAAAGCTGTGATTGATAATGATTAAGAAAAAGAAAATCTGCGTTGTTGCTACGGTTCCGGTTGCGTTAAAAGTGTTTATGGTTGAGCACATTAATAAACTGGCGGAAAAATACAGTGTAACTGTAATGGCTAATGCAGAGTCCGAGCAAATCTATCAGTTTCTCGATAAGAGCATTAGATTCATTCCGCTGCCTATACAGCGCAAGGTCTCGGTGTTTAGTGATGTGGTTTCGCTGATAAAACTATTCAAGATTTTCACGGCTGAAAACTTTGATTGTGTACTGTCCATTATGCCCAAATCAGGCCTTTTAACGATGTTGGCCGGTTATTTCGCGCGTGTGCCCCGTCGCGTTCATATTTTTACAGGACAGGTTTGGTATACGAAGCGAGGGTTTTCACGATTTGCTTTAAAAAAACTAGATCAACTTCTAGCATCTGCGGCGACCCATCTACTTGCGGACAGCCCCTCCCAAAGGGATTTTCTCATTGAGGAGAATGTTGTCAAACCCGCAAAAATCGAGGTACTCGGTCAAGGCTCCATCAGTGGGGTGGATTTGGCGCGTTTCAAACCAGATGTCGTGATGAGGGAAAAAATCAGGCGCGAGCTTGGGCTTGATGATTCAGCGCTGGTTTTTTTGTTCATGGCACGCTTGACCCACGTCAAAGGCATTGTGGACCTAGCGCGCGCCTTTACCGATGTGGCGGTGAGTTGTCCGGATGCTCATTTGCTCGTCGTTGGCCCTGACGAAGACGGCATAGAACATGTGGTTACAGAGTTAGGTTTGAAGTTTAAAGGTCGGTGTCATCGTGTTGGATTTACCAACAACCCCGAAGGTTATATGGCGGCTTCAGATGTCTTTAGTTTACCCAGCTACCGAGAAGGCTTCAGCCTGGCAACTATTCAGGCAGCAGGGGTTGGTCTTCCTGCCATTGCCTCACGAATATACGGCTTGAGTGATGCAGTGCAAGAAGGTACGACGGGGCTTCTTCACCAGCCTGGCGCCATTGGCGAGATAAGTGCAGCGATGAGAATGCTTTATTCTGACGCTGGCTTGAGAATGAAGCTTGCTGAAGCAGCACGGCAACGGGCGCATACAGATTTCGCCCAGCCGATCATCATCAATGAAATGTCTTTGTATATGGATCGCTTGCTGGCTTAATTCGCTTGCCGACCGTAAATCAATTCAGCGTACTATTGCTACAGTTTTGAAATTTGGTGTTGGGGAGCTCTAAATGCATGTATTAATCACCGGTGCGTCCGGGTTTGTAGGCAGTCGGTTGGTCGAAGTCCTTAAGGACAAAGATGATTTTCAGGTGACGGGGGCTGTTCGTCGCCAGCTTGTTGAACGTAAAGATGGAATCAAGCATATCAACGTTGGCGAGCTTTCCCCTGACACCGATTGGGCTGAAGCGCTCAAAGGCGTCGACGTGGTTATCCATGCGGCTGCCCGTGTGCATGTGATGAATGACGTTGAGGCTGATCCATTGGCGGTGTTTCGTAAGGTCAATGTCGAAGGGACGTTGAATCTGGCTCGCCAGGCAATTGCCAGCGGCGTCAGCCGATTCATTTTTATCAGCTCTATCAAGGTAAATGGTGAGGGTACGGTACCCGGCAAGCCGTTTACAGCAGGGGATGTGCCTACGCCGATTGACCCCTATGGCATTTCCAAGATGGAAGCGGAAGCAGGACTGCGGGACATCGCTGCTGGCAGCCATCTGGAAGTCGTCATAATTCGTCCAGTTTTGGTGTATGGCCCCGGTGTTAAAGCAAACTTTTTGAATATGATGCGCTGGTTGGATAAAGGAGTCCCGCTACCTTTTGGTTCAATCTCCAACCGTCGTAGTTTGGTAGCACTTGACAATCTGGTAGATCTTATTATCACCACCACCACACATCCAGCGGCGGCCAATCAAACATTCCTAGTGAGTGATGGAGAGGATCTGTCTACGACTCAACTGTTACGTAGAATGGCGACAGCATTGAATAAAAAGGCCTTCCTGTTGCCGATTCCTAGCGCGTTTTTGAGTACGGGTGCGAGTCTCCTGGGTAAAAAATCACTCTCGCAGCGCTTGTGTGGATCGTTACAGGTCGACATCGATAAGACATGCTCACTGTTGTCTTGGAGACCTCCGGTTACTGTTGATCAGGCTTTGGGGCTTGCAGCGTCATACTATCTGGAAAGAAAAAACTGATGATTAGTTGGTGGTGGGTGCTTATTGCTGTTTTCTTGTCTTTCATTTTGACTGCTGCGTTACGCCGATATGCATTGGCCAAGAGTATTATCGATATTCCCAACGCACGCAGCTCCCATTCCGTACCCACTCCCCGTGGGGGGGGAGTGGCGATTGTTCTGACGTTTCTTCTTACGCTCCCAATTCTGGCCATCGCGGAGCTTGCGCCACTCCCGGCCATCATTGCGCTGGGAGGGGCTGGCGCGCTGGTCGCATTGGTTGGCTTTATGGATGACCATGGGCATATTGCTGCCAGATGGCGTTTGCTGGGGCACTTTATAGCTTCCGGCTGGGCACTCTTCTGGGTGGGGGGGCTGCCACAAATTTCAGTTCTCGGATTAGAAGTAAACCTTCTATGGTTCGGTCAGTTTGCCGCCATTCTGTATCTCGTTTGGATGCTCAACTTATATAACTTCATGGACGGCATCGATGGGATTGCCAGTATCGAAGCTATCAGTGTGTGTCTTGGAGCATGTTTGCTCTATTGGCTGGCTGGTTTTGAAAGTCTGATCTGGCTTCCAATGCTTTTGGCTGCAGCTGTCGCTGGATTTTTGTTCTGGAACTTTCCGCCTGCACGCATTTTTATGGGCGATGCCGGGAGTGGATTTCTGGGTATTACCTTAGGTGTTCTTTCGATTCAGGCTGCCTGGGCCTCTTCCCAATTGTTATGGGCTTGGCTGATTCTCCTTGGCGTATTTGTTGTCGATGCAACCTTCACATTGGTCCGCCGCCTTGTGCGCGGAGATAAGGTATATGAAGCACATCGCAGTCATGCCTACCAGTTCGCCAGCAGGCGATTTGGCCGCCATTTGCCAGTTACCCTCGCCGTGGCGGGCATCAATCTGTTCTGGCTGCTCCCCCTTTCTTTGTGTGTTGTTTACCTCGGGCTAGACGGCGCTGTCGGTCTGATTGTGGCGTATGCGCCGCTCATAGGCCTCGCTCTCAAATTCAATGCAGGAGCGCTAGAGCAGCAGGAAGAAAGCTAGGCGTCAATAGGTCAATTTTTAGTGAACCATGATGTGTTTAAAAACGTAGAATATATGTGTTGAAAACTATGGGCGAAGTTGAGGTGGGTAAAAGGGCTATGGATAGATTGCGAGCATTCTTGGTGGGGTTGCCACGTCGCAAGAAACGATTAATTCAGGTCGGGACCGACATTTTCGTTGTGTGGGCCGCTTTATGGCTTGCTTTTGTCGTTCGCCTCGGAGTGGACGAGATGGTCAACCCCCTTCGCGATCATTTCTGGTTGTTTCTTGCTGCGCCTATAGTTGCAATTCCGTTGTTTGTACGCTTCGGAATGTATCGCGCGGTTATGCGCTATTTCGGTAATGATGCCCTCATCGCTATTATCAAAGCTGTGAGCCTGTCTTCTCTTATCCTCGGTGTATTGGTGTATTGGTACAGCAATCACCAGACCGTCGTTCCACGCTCTATCATTTTCAATTACTGGTGGCTCAGTCTTATTATGGTCGGGGGGCTGAGACTGGCAATGCGCCAATATTTCCTGGGCGACTGGTTTGCAGCGGCGCAGCATGTACCGTTTACCAACCGTGAAAATGGTCTACCTAGGGTCGCCATTTACGGGGCCGGGGCCGCGGGCAACCAATTGGTTGCCGCATTGCGCATGGGCCGAGTGATGCGCCCAGTCGCATTTATCGACGATGATACTAGTATTTCCGACCGTGTTATTTCAGGACTGCAAGTTTATAAACCTAAACACATCCAGCATATGATCGATGTAACCGGGGCCCAAGAAATTCTACTCGCAATCCCTTCTTCAAATCGTGGTCGCCGCCGGGAAATCCTTGGTTTTCTTGAGGGCTTTCCCCTGCATGTACGAAGTGTCCCCGGCTTTATGGATCTTGCGAGCGGCAGGGTCAAAGTAGATGATATTCAAGAAGTGGATATTGCTGACCTCCTGGGCCGTGACGCGGTGCCTGCACAGGCTGAGTTGCTCGAACATTGCATCAAGGGCCAGTGTGTTCTGGTGACGGGTGCAGGTGGGTCCATAGGTTCTGAACTGTGCCGGCAGATTCTTGCTCTGCATCCAACAACGCTGCTGTTGTTTGAACACAGCGAGTTTAATCTCTACACCATTCTGTCGGAACTGGAACAACGCATCACGCGTGAGTCGTTGCTCGTAAAAGTGCTTCCAATCTTGGGTTCGGTGCGTAATCAGTTAAAACTATTGGATGTTATGAAAACCTGGCATGTGGATACTGTCTACCATGCCGCAGCGTATAAGCATGTGCCTATGGTTGAGCACAATATTGCCGAAGGCGTGTTGAATAATGTTATTGGTACACTGAATACCGCCCAAGCCGCTCTCCAGGCGGGCGTGGCTAACTTTGTTTTGATTTCCACCGATAAGGCTGTGCGCCCTACTAATGTGATGGGTAGCACCAAGCGCCTTGCGGAGTTAACTCTGCAAGCTCTGAGTAGAGAGCCGGCCCCCGTGCTCTTTGGCGATCATTCGAACGTATCGCGGGTTAATAAGACCCGGTTTACGATGGTACGTTTTGGCAATGTACTCGGATCTTCCGGTTCCGTGATTCCACTGTTTTACAAACAGATCAAATCGGGCGGGCCATTGACGGTCACCCATCCCAAGATTACACGCTACTTCATGACCATCCCGGAGGCAGCCCAATTGGTGATCCAAGCTGGGTCCATGGGGCTTGGGGGAGATGTTTTCGTGCTGGATATGGGGGAGCCGGTGAAAATTATTGAGCTCGCCGAGAAAATGATTCACCTCTCCGGCTTGAGTGTACGCTCCGAAAAAAATCCTCATGGCGATATCGCAATCGAGTTTTCAGGGTTGCGGCCAGGAGAAAAGCTCTACGAAGAGCTACTGATTGGTGACAACGTAGTGGCTACACAGCACCCCATGATCATGAGTGCCAACGAGGATCATCTGCCCTGGGATATACTCAAGGACAAGTTAACGGAGCTTCTTGCTTCAGTAGATCAGGATGATTACGCGCGGGTTCGCCAGCTACTGCGCGACACCGTCAGCGGGTACGCACCTGACGGAGAGATCGTAGACTTGATTTACCAGCAACGTCGACTCGAACCTTGAAGCTTCCTCATGCTTAGCTGCATCAGTTCTACTGATTTGTGCTTATTGAAACGCAGACGCTGCCCATTGCAGAACGCAGGCAAATAGTTGCCGGACGGGGGCGCGCGACGCCCTCGGCGAGCTGTTATGGTATTCGACCGCCTGACTGGAGAAGAGAAAGTCCTCTGCCTTGTTCGATATTGGGCCTCAACCGGCCCAGCCCTTAGCGGTTGTTTTTTGAGAGAGTTGCAAATGACGTTTTTTCCTTGTTTTTTATCAGTGGTATTCGTCATTCGAAACCGTTCAGATGAGGTCGAGCAACTACTTTGTGATGCGGCGTCTGTCATTGCCTCTATAGTCAGTGATTACGAGTTAATTGTTGTAGACAACGCCTCAAATGACGACAGTATCAGCGTTTTGAAGCGACTGACCGGTGAAACCGGATTGGCGAATTTGCAAGTTTACGCCTTGACCAAGGAGGTGGACGCCGATACCGCGTCTTGGGTGGGCTTGGAAAATGCACTGGGCGACTTCGTTGCAGTGATTGACACCTTATCTGATGACATTCGGTTTATTCCCCAGATGCTTGACCAAGCGGTCAGGGGAGCCGACGTGGTGTTTGCTAACAATACGAAAAAGCACAGGCAGAGCTTGGCGTATCGTTGGGCCAACACCGCATTTCATAGTTTATATAACCGGTTTAATGGTGTGCACTTGGCTCGAGAGGCACCTCAGTATCGTCTTCTCAGTAAAAGAGTGATCAACTTTATTCTTCAGCATCCGCAACCTGCGATCACCTACCGACATCTCCCAGCGACAGGAGGCTTTGCTCGTGCCTATCTTGAGTACAGTTCTACACCCGCTGCATCTGCGCCGAAGCGTTTAGGTGAAAGTGTTGATAGAGGAATGCGTTTATTGGTATCGACCACCCGCGCCCCCATGCGGCTGGTGACATCATTCTCACTGTTTGGGGCCATCTCTAATCTCTTGTACTGTTTTTACGTCGTTTGCATTGCTATTTTTAAAACAGATGTCGCACCTGGATGGATAAGTTTCTCGCTGCAGTTGTCGGGAATGTTTTTTCTGATTTCGCTGGTCTTGCTGGTGTTAGGTGAATACATTTTGAATATGGCGAGTTTATCCAACGAGGGGCCGCTCTATCATGTAGGGCAAGAATTTACAAGTGCTCGCGTTACCCGTTTTGATAAGTTGAACCTGGAGGATGTGGTGTCGGGAAAATCGACGTCCGAATCGTCCCACGATGCTAGCCCTCCATGACGCATTTCCATCAAGATGCCGTCATCATCGGAGGAGGATTCTACGGTGCAGCCATTGCTGTGTACCTTGTAAAGCAGAGGGGGTTTAAGCGTGTTGTGCTCATTGAACGAGAACCCAGTTTATTGACACGGGCCTCTTATAATAACCAGGCACGTGTGCACAATGGTTGTCACTATCCAAGAAGTTTTACCACCGCCTATAGGAGCCGAATAAATTTCCCCAAATTTATTCGAGACTGGCCTCAGGCGATCAATCAAGATTTTACCCAATTGTATGCTATTTCGCGTAGAAACTCTAAAGTTACACCTAAACAATTCGAGCGATTTTGTCGTGAGATAGGTGTGGAGTATCGGGTTGCGGAGCCGCTGTTGCGTGCGTTGTTCGAACCTCGCCTTATCGAAAGTGTATACGTCGTCAACGAATGTGCGTTTGATGCTCTAAAAATTGCGAGCTGGGCTAGGCAAGAGTTAATAGAGAGCGGTGTTTCAGTTCGTTGTGATACACAGGCTATGACTATTTCGAAAGGTCGGGAGACGGCATTACAGGTGGGTGTTCGCACTAAATCAGGTACAAAAGAACTCATCACAAGTCGTTACGTTTTCAACTGTACTTACAGTGGCCTTAATCATTTTTCCGGCGATTTCTCCGGGGTTGAGAGTAGCCTGAAGCAAGAAATAACTGAAATGGCTTTGATGAAGATGCCTGACTCACTTTGCGGCTTGGGCGTTACGGTCATGGATGGACCCTTCTTTTCAATGATGCCGTTTCCTGCTCGTGGTCTGCACACCTTGTCCCATGTTCGTTACACGCCGCATCAGCATTGGGATGATCGGCCTGGCCTCGACCCTTATGAAAAGCTGCGAAATTATGATAAAAAAAGCAGGGTTGACCGTATGGTGCGAGACGTTGCCCGCTACATGCCAGACGTTTTGGGGGCGATTTATCAAGAGTCATTGTTTGAAATAAAGACCGTTTTGACCAAGAGTGAGAGTGACGATGGGCGGCCAATTCTCTTTGAACGGCACATGGCGTTGCCTGGTTGTTACTCGATCCTTGGCGGTAAAATCGACAATATTTACGATGTCTTGGAGAAGCTGAATGAGGTTGTTTGATGCTTCTGTCGATAACGCTGATTCTCGCATAGCTTATCTGAGCGCTCACGCTTCTTGCCGTGTGGGTGGCACGATGTATTTGATGTCCGGCCTTGCGCCATGATGCACGTCGCCTATCCGCTAAAAAGATCAACAGTATACTTTTCAGATGCTGACTCTGGCGCTATTCTAAAGCCCAAATGCGTAAATTCGAGCATTGTGTCTAGTTTTTTGTCAACCGTTAACCAGCCGGCAGGTGCCACTTGAATGCATTGATTGGGTTTTCGGGATTCGTGGGTGGTACTTTACTGAAACAAAGTTTTTTTGAGTCTACCTATCGGTCTACAACGATTGATGAAATCAAAAATAAAAGCTTCAATATGGTGGTCTGTGCGGGGGCGCCAGCTCAAAAGTGGATCGCTAATAAAAATCCTCAATGTGATCGTGATGTGATTGAGAGCCTCATTGCCCGGCTAAAAACTATTCAATGTAAAATGTTTATCCTGATAAGTACCGTTGACGTTTTTAGACGGCCGCTGGGTGTTGATGAGGATACGGTGATTGAGGAGGATGGATTGCATGCTTACGGCCTCAACCGCCGCACATTAGAAAAATTTGTCCAGAGTCATTTCCCCGATTATTTGATTGTTCGATTGCCTGGCCTGGTAGGACCTGGCTTGCGCAAAAATGTTATTTACGATCTATTGAACAATCATAATCTCAGTGCGGTTGACAGTCGTGCCGTATTTCAATTTTATCCAATGGTCAACCTTTGGTGTGATATTGAGAAGGCCGTCGCTGCGGGGCTGAAGTTGGTTCACTTGACGGCTGAACCGATTGGCGTGAGTGATGTTGCGTCTCTTGGATTTGGTAAGCCCTTTTCTAATAAACTGGCTAGTTCCCCCGCTGTGTATGACTTTAAAAGTAAACATGCACATATATTTGGTGGGCAGGGGTGTTATCAATATAGCGTGCGTGAAACTCTTCTCGCTATCAGGGCGTATGCACAGTCCGAGCCTACGACTGTTAAGTCGGAGGAACTATGAGGCTCGCGATTTCTAATATTGCATGGGACACTTCAGAAGATAGAACTATTGCTGCTCTCCTTCACCGCTACGCGATCGATGCCATTGATATCGCCCCCGGGAAATATTTCCCTGACCCAATGGTTGCGACTTTAACCGATATTCTTCAGGTCAAAAAATGGTGGTCTGATCGGGATATCGAAATCACCGGTATGCAGGCACTGTTATTTGGAACGACTGGGTTGAATGTATTTGGCTCCGAGGAGAGCCGGACCGTATTACAGGCACATCTGGCAGCGGTTTGCCGTATCGGGGCAGAATTGGGGGCTACCCGGGTGGTATTTGGCTCCCCGAGGAATCGTGATCGCACAGGGCTAAATGATGCTCAGGCGATGGCGATAGCAATACCTTTTTTTCGCCAATTAGCTGATGTTGCGCAAGCATTGGGAGTGACCGTTTGTCTTGAGCCGAACCCTGAACACTATGGTGCTAACTTTATGACCGATAGTTCAAGCACTGCTGCGGTGGTTAAGCAGTTGGGACATCCCGCACTCCGGATGCAGTTGGATACGGGCGCTTTGACGATGAATGGAGAAGACCCCCGACTCGTCCTGCAGGACTATGCGGCGTTGATCGGTCATGTCCATCTCAGTGAGCCTAAGTTGGTACCGTTGGGTGATGGTGATACGGTACATCTGTTGATGTCGCAAGTCCTAAGCCAGTACTTGCGTACGCATGTATTAACCATCGAGATGGTTGCGACAAATAGCGAGCCGCATGAGGTTTCTATAGAGCGATCCATACAAGTAGCGGATCGGTATTATCGTAACCTGCGCACTGGCGCATGCGTATGAGCGTTAAATGGCTGATTTTAATCTTCGGGATTCTATCCAATGCATCTGCCAGTGTTCTGATAAAAATGGCAATGATGCCACCAAGAAAGTTCCCTTCGCTGTATGAGCCAACTGCTGCACTGAGTAACTGGCCATTTTGGCTTGGATTGGTATTGTACGGCGGTGCGTTTTTATTTTACGCGGGAGCCTTGGCACGCTTTCCTCTGAATGTCGCTCATCCGGTATTGACAGCCGGGGCTATTGCAACTGTCGCCTTGTTTTCTGTAATTTTTTTTCGCGAGTCTTTTCATTGGACAACAGCGGCAGGGATCATACTAGTCATCATTGGGGTGGGTTTGATTACCGCCCGCGTGTCTTGAAGGTATCGAAAGTCATGAATACCCTAAGTAATATTTCTTCTGTTCGTGAGCATTGGGTAATACCCACTTATGATGTTCAGCTTTGGATCGGTCGTCAGCATCCTTGGTGTGTAGTCATTCCTGTGATCAATGAGGGGAACCGGATTAAAAACATGTTGAAGAAGATGAGTGCGCTTAATATACCGAGCGTCGCTGACATTATCATCGTCGATGGCGGGACAACTGATGGTTCACTCAATGTGTCTGCTTTACAGGATTTGGGTATAAGAGGACTCTTACTTAAAACCTCCGCAGGAAAGCTCAGTGCACAGCTTCGTTGTGCTTATGCTTTCGCAATTGATCAGGGGTATCAAGGCGTCGTAACCATTGATGGTAATGACAAGGACGATCCAAGTGTTATTCCTGACTTTATCGATGCGCTAAAAAACGGGATAGATTTCGTGCAAGCGTCGCGGTTTGTTGTAGGCGGAGTCGCGGAGAATACTCCAAAATTACGAGATTTCGCCATTCGATTTATTCATGCGCCAATGCTTAGTCTGTTTTCCGGTTTTAAATGGACCGATACGACCCAAGGTTTTAGAGCTTATAGCCGTGCGTTGTTGATAGATCCCAGAATATCCATTTTTCGTGATGTATTTGTGACGTATGAGCTTTTGGCGTATCTTTCATATCGAGCTCCGAAGCTCGGCTATCGTTGCATAGAACTGGCTACTGCCAGGCGCTATCCGAAAGGAGAGGTGCCGACGAAAATCAGTAGTGTAAAAGGTAATCTATCGATTTTATCGGTATTATTCCGGGCCTGTTTCGGACGTTACAACCCTTGACTTGCAAGGGGCGTGCATGTTGGGCTTTATGAGAGTAGTCGAGTCAGGAGTATAATGCCTCAGCATGAGTGACAAGTGCTGAGTTTTTAGCTCCTGTTTAGACTGTATTACTAGTGTCGTGTTCGATTGTTTTTTTGGACTGTATATTAACAAGCATAACGAAAGCCAGGCTGGCTATGAAGCACATCCAGTATGCGTATCTGAAGTCAGCGGCAGGTGCGATGGGAAGGTAACTGATCATATAGCTTAAGCCTGAAAGTGGGAGGAGCCACAGGGAGGTACCCTTTGCATGGGTGCTTAAACACAGCGCCAGCACCAAGCCAATACTAATTATGATCCACGTATATGGTTTAAATAATTCTGGGACTATATTTTGGGAAGTTGTAATGTAATTTTTTACTAAACTTTCCTGTGCTGATACTTCGCGATTACCTGAGCTTACGGTAAAAGGCTCATTTTTTACGGTGAATTCGCTGTAGTAATAGGGCGCCATCGTTGGCGAACGAATCAGATTTAGGAACGCATTCAATCGAAATTTCGCGTAGATCGAGAAGTGTTGTGGAATACTCATTAACCATACAGCTTTCAACTCGGCATAGTGTTCTCTTGTGATTGCAATGAATTTTTCATCAGGTATGCAGAAGGCGGCTCCGACCTCGTGCGCTTGAAGGTACTCACAGTGTTTGATTGTCTCCATGTCTACTGGAGTCAAGAAGCTGACCGGGATATCTACCCCTTGTAATTTGAGGGCTACCACATCGTCAAATAAAACGTAGCTGACGGGGTTGGCTTTTTGGGCAGTCAGCAGAGCACCTACTGATATATGCGCCAGCACGATCGTTACCATGCCAAGGATCATAAAGCCAAGCGTGCTTTTCATCGAATTTACGTTGAAAATACTCGCAAATAAGAAGGCCATTAAGAATATGCCTGCACTCAGCGAGTTGGAACGAACGAGTGCTCCATAAAGAAACAAGCTTATTGCCAGGGCAGCAGCAAATTTGGGGAATTTTCCCTGACCTCTGAAATAAATACAAATGGAAATGGAAAGTCCCCATGAGTAAGCCATTCCAATGTCTTTCCAGAGCGTGAACTGAAAGTTCATGATCCAAGGGAGTATGGGCAAAATTAAAAATAAAAATCCCAATCGATACCCTTCTCTGATGCTCCATTTGAATAACGTTAGTGAAGTGCCCCACAGCAAAATAAAGTGGAAAATCAGCATCGCTCCCGGGCCATCGCTTACATGAAGAAGCAGGCTCCACACAAATGCCATCGTCGGGGGTTGCCAGTCCGTATAAGTGCCTGTCCGAGCCTGTCTGAGCTGATCCAGACTGTCCCACGTCATGGCCCCCGGAAAAAAAGCCGTCAGTGAATATATCGAGACGATAATCGCGGCGAGCGCAGTCAGGTTAAAAAAGCGATTATTCACAAACTGATCGTCCAATAGAAAATATTTTTTGTAATTTATCATTTTTTTTCTTTCAATACTTGAAAATGACCATTGGTTTCGTCCTCAAATTGGAGGGCTTGAAGAATCATCGCGCTACGAGTCAAGGACCTTACTATCGGTAGGCATGTAACGTTCGCGTCAGTATGTACTGTCTCGGCGCTACACACTTGGTAATGTTCTGGTTTTTGACATGCCCGCGACATCATCTAAGTTTGGAAAGCAGTCTCGGATTGGCTGTTCTCTCTTATGATGGCATGGAGTATATCGATTATGCGTAAAACTACTTTCTCCGCACTATTTCTGGTGTTTCTGGCCAGTGCTGCCTCAGTCACCCACGCGGTGCCTTCTGTCAAGCCTGAAAATTTTGCACCTGTTGTCGTTCAGGCCAGCAACACGCCGCAGTCAGCCAAGGTCAAACTCAATTCGGCCGATGAGGAAACCTTGAGGCGCGACCTGTTTGGTATTGGCGTTTCCAAGGCCAAAGCGATCGTCGTTCACCGGGAGAGCAATGGCCCGTTCACGTCGGTCGACGAGTTGCTGGAAGTTAAGGGCATTGGTAAGGCGCTTCTGGAAAAAAATCGTGATCGGTTGGAGATTAACTAAGAGAGTGTAGGTATCAAATAGGTCGGTCCTTGACCGGCCTTTCCTCGATCAGGTTATTCCACAGATTTGAAATGAGCATGGAAACCCTCGTGCCTCACGTTCAGTGCTCTCATAAGTATTTGCAGGCCAGTTGCGTCAATGCCATCGTGGCAAAAGCGGACCTTGCTGACGTGCTTGTGCGTCTGGGTTTTGTGGTCCTTTGCTCGACGAGTGTTTCGCCCAGGTCATCGCCCAACTGCGCCTTGTGTCCTGCGCCACGCTTAATGAGCAATGCTTCCAATCGACCTGGCTGGAACGGGATCGAGAGATTTACACGCTGTTGGCAAGACGACGAGCCCGTATCTGAACGACTTCGAACGCCCTTCCCAGGCGCTGTTTGATCACCCTTGATGGAGGATCGCCCCATGTATAAAGACTATCCGGCCGCCTACCAAGTCAGTAAAGGCTCGGCATTACAGGTGGATACGGCGTTCTACGAGCGCATCCGGGATTTCCGGGACCAACGCACGCTGGTCGAACAGTTCGAGGTTCCCATCCGCACGGGCAGGGCATGGAAAGTCCCTGCCGGGAATGTCTTCCGCGTGACCACGCCGGTGGGCCCGCAGGTGGGGGATTTCAACGTGTGGAACGCCAATGATCCGCGCGAGCGCCTCTGGGCAGCTCGCACCCGGCAACTTCAAGGTGCCCATGTCAGCACCCACGACCGTTTGTGGTCGAACCTTCCGTTTCTGAGGCCCCTGGTCACCATTACCGATGACAGCCTCGCCAGCTACGGCATCGATGAACATGGCGGGCGCCTGCATGATTTGCTTGGCACGCGCTGCGATCCTTATGTGAACCGTATGCTCACCGGGGAGGACTTTCATCACCATTGCCACTCGAACCTGACCCGTGCGGTATTGCCCCACGGTCTGACGGAATTCGATGTGCACGACGTGCTGAATATTTTCCAGTGCACCGGACTCAATCACGATGACATGTACTTTATGAAAGCCTGTCCGGCACAGAAGGGCGATTACCTGGAGTTTTTTGCCGAGATTGATTTGCTGTGCGCGCTGTCGACGTGTCCGGGTGGGGATTTGTCACTGCCGATGTGGGGGCCGGACGCGCAGGACCCGTTGACGGTGTGTCGTCCGTTGGGGGTCGAGATCTACCAATTGGAGGAGGGGTTGCTTGAAGGCTGGAGCCAGCCCGAGCGTGCTGCCTATAAAGGGCAGCACGGGTTGCAGATTGCCAAGGCGGCTTGGGAGTAACCCCAGGGCTCAACGATCCTGGGCATCCTTGGCATCCGCCTGCGCATTGCGCTCGGCCACGCGTTTGCGTTGTTCGTCGGTGAGTTCCACTTTGTTGGCGCTGTCGCGCAGCATCATCAGTCCACCGACGATCGATCCGATCGCAACTACCATAATCAACCACGCATACCACGGCATAAGGCTCTCCTTGAGGCAGGTTGCCGGGGGAGAATTTTCCCACGGTAATAACTGCTTTGAGTTACGGGCATTCTGAGTAGTTCAGTGTAGGCCCGTTCTGCCTCACGAGCCTTATAGCCCGGTCAACATCGCATCTGCCGGCGCATCGGCGCGGTCTTGGGCGGTCAGTTGGAAGTAGATGAAGCCCACTGCCATGAAGCCAAGGAAGATCAGCCCGATCAGTGTATTGAACCAGGCCATCGCCACCAGGCACACCACGGCCAGTACCAGCGCGATGCCCGGTACGATGGGGTAGCCCGGTGCGCGGAAAGTCCGCTCCAGCAGCGGTTCGGTTTTGCGCAATTTGAACAGGCTGAGCATGCTCATGATGTACATGACGATGGCGCCGAACACCGCCATGGTGATCATCGCGGCGGTCAGGGTCATGCCGCCAAGGTTGATCAGGCCGTCGCTGTAGATGGCCGCGATGCCGACCACGCCGCCGGCGATGATGGCGCGGTGAGGTGTCTGAAATCGCGACAGTTTGGCCAGGAAGGGCGGCAGGTAACCGGCGCGCGCCAGGGCGAAGAACTGGCGCGAGTAGCCGAGGATGATGCCGTGGAAACTCGCCACCAGGCCGAACAGGCCGATCCATACGAGCATGTGCAACCAGCCGGAGCTTTCGCCGACCACGGTTTTCATGGCCTGGGGCAGCGGGTCGTTGATGTTTGACAGGGTGCGCCAGTCGCCCACGCCGCCCGCGAAGAACATCACGCCCATGGCCAGGATTACCAGGGTGAGGATGCCGCTGATGTAGGCTTTCGGAATGGTGCGCTTGGGATCTTTCGCTTCTTCGGCGGCCATGGCCGCGCCTTCGATGGCGAGGAAGAACCAGATGGCGAAGGGGATCGCGGCGAACATGCCGGCAATTGCCGGGGCACCGAAGGTGTCGGCGCCGGCCCAGCCGTTCAGGGCGAAGTTGCTGAAGCTGAACGCCGGGGCAACGACGCCCATGAACACCAGCAGCTCGGCGACGGCGAGCACGCAGACCACCAGTTCGAAGGTGGCGGCGAGTTTCACGCCGAGGATGTTCAGGCCCATGAACACGATGTAGGCGCCGACGGCGGCGTGTTTCGGGTCCAGCGCTGGAAACTGCACGTTGAGGTAGGCGCCGATGGCCAGGGCGATCGCGGGTGGCGCGAAGACAAACTCGATCAGGGTTGCCAGGCCGGCGATCAAGCCGCCTTTTTCACCGAAGGCGCGGCGGCTGTAGGCAAAGGGGCCGCCGGCGTGGGGAATCGCCGTGGTCAGTTCTGTGAAGCTGAAGATGAAGCAGGTGTACATCGCGGCGACCATCAATGAGGTCACCAGAAATCCCAGTGTGCCGGCCACACCCCAGCCATAGCTCCAGCCGAAGTACTCGCCGGAAATCACCAGCCCGACAGCGATGCCCCATAGATGCAGGGTGCCCAAGGTGGGTTTGAGTTGTGTGTTCATTGTGAGGAGTTCCCTGAACGGTTGGAATGATTCAGGGTGTTGCAGTGGGCATGCCAGCCTGAGAATCATTGTCGTAAAGCGATGCAACTGTCGTATGGAAGATGGTTTGGCGTTTGAAAATTCTCATCATTGCACCAGGCAGGTGCAGCCCTGCCTGGACTGCCGCCATCGCGGGCAAGCCCGGCTCCCACAGTGGACCGTATTCCAGTATGGGAGTGGGCTTGCCCGCGATGAGGCCCAGCCAGCCACCGCAAATCCCCCTGTAAACCGCGCATAAAGCCATTCTTTACGCCATCTTTACGCCCCGTGCCCCGCCTCGCTCTCGTTCCTTTACACCCCTCCTGCGGACAATTGCCCCACACGCGGCACTCGCCGTTAAACGGAGAAACTTCCATGAGCGTTCTGGACGGGGTGTCACTGCTATTGGCCGTGGCGCTGTTCATTTATCTGCTGGTTGCGCTGTTACGCGCGGATCGGAACTAGGAGCGGGCTATGCACAGTTATGACTAT
>Ga0105246_10000229_pt1 | contig 28651 bp, 14 predicted proteins | sample KBSM64metaG_FD_99694 | JGI IMG/M metagenome (GOLD analysis project Ga0105246, IMG submission 99694) | Miscanthus rhizosphere microbial communities from Kellogg Biological Station, Michigan, USA - KBS M6-4 metaG | ecosystem: Host-associated > Plants > Roots > Rhizosphere > Soil | place... | reverse complement strand
TTAAAGTTTTCTTTATAATCCACAATTGATACCATCTAGCATGCTAAAATACGGATGAAAAAACGACATGATTCGCTAGTGTCAGTGTCACCAGCCTTCTGATAAGAAAAATGGCTGGAAGACTTCAATTTGTTGAGTTAGCAGTTTCTTGGAAGTTATGCTGACTCCCTTGAAGCACTCGATCGCTCGATCGCGCAATATTCAAGGAATCCCCCCGTTCCTGCGGCTCAAGTGAAGCTAGAGGGGTGACACATTCGAAGGTAGCCGGAAGCCCCTCAGCCCAGGTACTCGAGTTGATGTGTATATCCCGAACGCGAAGAACGCCGTAGCTTGGACAACGCCATTCGTTATGTCAATGTTTCTCCCCCGTTTGATCCCTACATCTGAAAAACTTTGATTTGCAGGAAAAACCAGTGATCCCGACCGAGGTTACTGGTTTTCACTGCGAGTCTGCTTAGTAAATCAACAGGTTGTTGACGAAATCTTCCCCTAATTAAAGAGCCTCATGGGGATATTTAAAAAACGCTTTTGATTATAAAGGATCTTTGACTGTATCTTGGCTTCGAACAGGGAATTCAGCCGAAAAAGTGGATACTTACGAAGTGTTTTTTCTTCGGCCCATTGTTTTTTTAGTCTGATCTATACATAGAAGGGATGAATGAAAGTGAAACAAGCAATAAGACAGGGGTGGAAGGTAAGTTCGCGGATGTTGGTGTGGTTGCTGGTCATCAGCTTGGTTATGACTGCTATTCCTGTATTGCCAGAGCAGTCGGCAGCAGCAGCTGACCTGCCAATGCAACAGACAAGAGTAACCAAATCTAGTGAATTCCAAGATGTGAGTCCAACAGATTGGTTCTACGATGCAATCACCCAGGTACAGGAGAAGGGCATATTTAGCGGTACGACCGCCAGCACCTTCTCGCCTAAAGGCACAATGACACGTGCCATGTATGTTACAGCACTCGGAAGGATGGCCGGGGTAGATACAGGGGCATATACGACTTCGAGTTTTGCCGATGTTCGGGTAGGTAGTTGGTATACCCCATATATTGAATGGGCAGTGCAGAAAGGCATTACCGACGGTACAGGCGCAGGTAAATACTCGCCGGATGCCACCGTATCTCGGGAACAAATGGCAACGATGACGCTGCGATATTTGGAAAGCGAAAAGATTCCTTATCAGACAGGCAATCCGATCACGACAAAACCTGCCGATCTCGCTAAAGTTTCGTCTTGGGCAGCAGAAGCCGTTGTGAAGCTCTGGCAAGCGGGCGTGTTTACGGGGGATGAAAAAGGCAATTTCAATCCACGCGTGCAAGCGTCTCGGGCGGAAGCAGCGGTTCTGTTCATGCGCAACAATGCAGTTGTGGAGGCGTGGAGAAGTCAGAATCCATCGACGGTCACCCCGACACCAACACCGACAGTAACGCCGACTCCACAACCAACACCTACGGTGACGCCAAGTCCGAACCCAACGCCGAGTTCTGGAGGGAACAACGGTGGCAGTGGTGGCGGAGGCGGAGGAACGCCTGGAGATCATAACGGCGGTGGAACACCAGGAGGCAATAATGGTGGTGAAACACCAGGAGGAAACGGCAGCACCGATAATAAGACATATACACTTACTTTCGATAGTAACGGAGGTACGGCAGTTAAAGCACAGAAGGTTCGCGGCAACGAAAAGCTAACGAACCTGCCTGTCCCGATCAAGGAAGGTTACATCTTCCAAGGCTGGTTTACCGAAAGTGATCTCTCGTCCATCTTTGCGGAAGGGAGCACGGTAACTGCCGATACCAAACTGTATGCAAAATATACAGATAGCGTGGAAAATGCTGTACAGCGCACGCCGAGTTACTCTGTTTTGAATGTCGAGCCAGACTTCACTATCACGCTACAAGATGCTTCGGGTAGTTTGTCAGTAACGGATGTCCAAGATGGACTGACATTCGTTGACACAGCGAATCCCGATTTTGCAGGAGTTAAAGTTACGGGAGACAACGGTCTTTTCACGGTCGCTTCCGCTGCTGCAGATGGCAAATTTGTTGAAGGTAACACGTATCAGCTGACGTTGACGAATGAGAATTTGTCCTTCCAAGGCCAAGATGCAACTACAAGCATTTATGTGTTTAGTGTTGCCAAGCAAAAAGCCATGAACGTTCCGCTTAATGCGAATATGATCTATCTGGATCTCCAAGAAGTCACGGATATGATGTTGAATGGTGCGGAGGTGGGTTCGCCCGCAATTCCAGTGATCACGACAACAGTAGGTGGTAGCGAGAATTCACTTGGAAAAGCGAATGCAAGCAACGGTACGTTTAAGTATGACGGCAGTACCCCGATTCAAGTTGGCGATACTGTTGCAATTTACCAGGGACTGCGCCCTGATTTGCGTACGGTTGAAACGACCGATGCAGATAATGGGGATGTTGCCTATGTTCAAATTACAGCGGTGAATGGCACGATCTATACATATGGACGAGCCAGTGCCGATCAAGTGGTGTTCAGACCAGATGTATTACCGGTTGGCATAGAGGCGGATACAGATGGTGATCCAGACAACAACTCTATCACAATTGAGCACACGGCTATGAATTATAGCGACAGCCTGTATAAACCTTTTGGATTGAACGAGTTGACCACAGTGGATGTGGGCGATTTTATCGGATTTTATAATGGCAAGTTCGCCGCAGAAGGTTCCAAGGTTACTCATTATGGGCGCATTACATCGATAACATCTGCGGCAGAGATGGATATAATCACGTATAAGGATGTCACGCTAGAAGACATCCAGAATGCTTTCAATATCTATCAGAAGCAGGCCATTGACGGCGATGATCTGTTATCGGATAAACAAATCTCGCAACTTGAAAAGCAGATCGAACAGCAAGCTACCGCCAGTGGATTCGTCAATAAAGCCGCAGATTATCTTTCCAATTTAGCAATGGAAACGGAAGAACTGAAGGGTATCCAGCAGATTAAGGCTCAGTCCTCTTCGGGCAAAAGTAGTCGGGTAAGCGTGGAAAATCTGAAAGTTGTTGCGTCGCTAGGAACACATTTGAAACATATTAGCGGCCGGAACTCCGGGGTGAGCGCAACCTTACAAGTAAGTGCTGATATTGTCGTAGATGTTAATGAAGAGAATGATCTCGTCATCCATATGACGGGTGCTTTCGTTCAAGAGATCGCGCTGGATCTGGGTATTAACGGCGATATGCAAGGTCACTGGCTGACAGCGTGGGGGATTCCTTACTGGTACAGCATTGATGATTATGTGATTACCGCGAATCTTGATGCCTATAGCTATACCGGCATTAATATTACCGCAGAGATGGGTTTTGTAGAAGTCGATAAGTTAGAAGCGGCATTAGACAATTGGTTGGATGCCAAGACTTCCGGCAAGTTAAGTCAAGTACGAGATATCGCAACCGAGATCAAAGCCATCATGGATGGTGTAGATGATAACGATTCTATGGATGAGGAGAAGCTGAAGGAACAGTATCAAGAGATGCTGGAGGATGAGACGGAATGGGTAACGCTAATCAAGAAGACGCTCATTGAAAAAAGCAAGCGAGTGGCTTACGGAATCATCGAAGTCAAATTCGAAGCGGAGTTTGTCGTCAGCGCTCAAGTAAATCTGTCCATTGGAGCGGACTTTTATTATAAAAGTGCCAAGCGTTACTCGGTGACGTTGCGGATATTAAGTTTCAGCGGATCAAGCAATACGGTAAGCTTGCCGGGAGACGGCGACTACCAGTTTACCTTCTATGTCATGGGTACACTAGGCTTGCGGGCCGGTATTCATATGGAGCTCAAAGCAGGGATTGGCAGTGTTGATTTAAATAGTATCGGGTTGGCCGTCGAACCCGGGGTGTATGTGAATCTATGGGGTTATTTCTACTATCAGTTGAAGAATGTGAGCGGATTGCAGACCAGCAAAACGTTAGGTGCCTTGTTTATTGAAATTGGAATTTATTTGGAAGTTGAAATAGGTGCTCAACTGGGTGATGGGATGCTTGAAGATAGCCTTCCACTCTATGAGAATACATGGCCGCTATATACAGCGGGAATGCAAGAAAGCATTGAGGACTTTGCCTACCCACAGGATGATGATCTTGGTCTGATCTTTAGGGGAGGACCTGACGGGGCCAGCATTATAGATTTGCCGCAGTCATGGCTCAAGATGAAAGGTTTCGATCTGAAAACAGGTATGGACATCCAGGAAATATTTGATATTTCGCATTTTGACATTCAGATTAGCGGCGATTTCATCTATAACCCGGAGAAGAAGCAGATTAGTGTGAAAGACTGGAGAAAACAGTCAAGTACGGGGATGCTGGTAATTACTTGGAAGGCAGCACCTCTATCATTCAAGCCCACTGCGATCAAGCGTACCATTCCATTGAACTGGATCAAGAATAAAGATGGTGACATTTCGATCGAATTCAATCCATGGAACGGAGAACCATCCGAGATCGTGACTGCCGCATTTAATGCGGTACTCACTGTGAAAAACAAAATCCCCGTAAATCCAGGATATACGTTCGATGGATGGTATACGGCTAGAATTGGTGGTACCAAAGTAGATATCCCGAATCGGATGCCTGCAGGTTTATCCTACCTGCATGCCCATTGGAAGGTGAACACCGATACACCGTATAGAGTTAATTATTATTTGGTGGATCCAAACTCTGGTAAATCGCCTACGCTTGCAGATTGGGAAATGCAGTCAGGCACAACCAATGAACTTGTTCGTATCACCTCTGACCGATACAAGGATCGTGGTTATATGGAAGGTACGACACAAGGGGTTATTAAGGGAGACGGATCAACGATTTTGAACGTTTACTTTAAACCAATCAGTAAGACTGCAACGTTTAACTTAGGTTATGAGGGTGCTTCAGAAAAGCAAATCACCGACTTGATCTATACGAATATCGTGAGTCGAATTCCGGTCCCATCAAGACAAGGATATAAATTTGCAGGATGGTCACCTTATATGCCAACTACGATGCCGACTGAGTCTACGACCTTTACGGCCAAGTGGACAGCCAAGGATGACATGCCTTACAAAGTCGTATACCTGAAGCAGGATATTGGACAATCAACGTATACGGTTGCAGATACGGAAACGCGTTACGGTATAACCGATACAAAGGCAACATTGCCTGTCGAATCCATCAAGTCTTATGAAGGGTTCACTGTAGACACAGCGTTCCCGGGTACTGTGCTGGAAGCCAACATTGCTGGCAACGGTACAACGGTCTTAAGGGTGTACTACAAGCGTAATATGTATAAGTTAACGATGGATTATAAAGATCAAAGCACACCTAAAAAGGTAGTCGACAACGTACCTTATGGATCAACGACTTCAATCCATATTGGTGATCCGATCTGGCAAGGCCATCAATTCAAAGGATGGTCTCCTGTCCCTCAAGCAACGATGCCTGCACAGGATGTTGAGTATACGGCGAAGTGGGACATCGAACAATACACCGTCAGCTTCAATAGTAATGGCGGAGCGGAAGAAGTACCTGATCAAATGTTGGATTATGGCGCAGCGGCAAGTGAACCAGAGCCTCCAACCCGGAAAGATTATACATTTGGAGGTTGGTACAGCGACAGTGCGTTGACGAAGCCTTACAATTTTGCGATGCCAGTCGTGAGTCCGACTACACTCTACGCGAAATGGATGAGCAGTTACACGATTATTTTCGACAGTAATGAGGGATCAGCGGTCCCTGACCAGACGGTTTACGGGGGAGAGAAAGCCATAGCACCAAAATCGCCAACAAGAGCAGGATATGTGTTCGGAGGTTGGTTTAGCGATGCAGGCCTGACTAAAGGTTATAACTTCACGACTGAAATCATAAAAGGCAATATTACACTGTATGCGAAGTGGACAATTGCTCAGAAAAATGAGTATCAAGTGCGATTCTACGAGACGGCTACTGCGCTGTTACAACAGCAGAAGGTGAAAGAAGGTGGCGTGGCAGAGTCATTCGAACCACAACCAAGAGAAGGCTATACATTCCTGTATTGGAGAGATAAAGATACTCCGAGCAAGCCATTTGATTTCACAACACCGATCACACGGAATCATGATTTATACACGGCATGGCAAACGAATAGCTATGAGGTAAGCTTTATGAGTAACGGAACCAAGGTGAGCAGCCAGTCCGTGTATTATAATCAATCAGCCAAAACACCTTCAACGCCAACGAGGGAGGGTTACGTATTTAAAGGCTGGTATAGTGACACTGATTTGACGAACGCATACAACTTTAGTAGCGCTGTGCGGAATCATATTACGCTGTACGCGAAGTGGGCACCTATGTTCACGGTAAGCTTCGACAGTAAAGGTGGGTCGGCAGTCAATATCCAGACGATAGAATACAATGCCAAGGCCACGACACCTGCATCACCAACCCGGACAGGTTATGTATTCGGCGGTTGGTATAGCAATGAAGATTTAACGGACACCTACAATTTTGCATCTCCGGTGACGACAAACGTCACGTTGTATGCGAAATGGACACCTTTATTTACAGTAAACTTCGATCTTAAGGGTGGGGCACCGGTAGTCAATCCGAAGACGGTAGTCGAAGGAGGTTTAGTTGCGACCCCTGCCGAACCCGTGCGAGCAGGTTATGTATTTGGCGGATGGTACAGCGATGAAGGGTTGAGCACTGTTTATGACTTTGCAACTCCGGTGACGGCGAATATGACGTTGTATGTAAAGTGGAAGGCTCTATACACGGTGAAGTTCGATGCAGGTCTTAATAGTACTCCGGCGATTCCTAAGATCGTGGTAGAGGGCGATGTGGTTTATGCACCTGATGCATCTGAACTTCCATCCAATCCCGGAAATATCATCTATGGATGGGCCGAGAATTTTGCGACTAAAATTACTTACGATTTCGCTACACCGGTAACCGGGAACTTGTATTTGATCGCCCTGTGGAGTAAAATTTATACGGTGAATTTCGAGACTAATGGTGGTTCAGCAGTAGAGACTCAGATTCTTGGTAGCAAAAATTTAGTCAAGGTACCTGAACCACCGACAAAGCCAGGGTTTGTGTTCGAAGGATGGTACAGAAATTCAGGTTTGACCGTTCCTTATGATTTCGAGGAATTTGTAATAAACGGAAACCTTACACGTACCATATACGCAAAGTGGACTGAACTCTAAATGAATTTCAACGAAGTATGAAAATTTAGCAAAAAGCCGATTGCTCTGAGATTTCAGTGCAGTCGGCTTTTTTTAATCACAGGAGTTTAAAAAATTCCATTTATATCTGTACACTTGGCTAATATACCTTCACGTCCGTTCCAAGCACGGACGTGTTCTGCACCGAATTGCCGGACAGATATATTTTTTTCAGATTGGGCAGCTTGCTTAAGGTTTCCACATTGGAAATGGCATTGTTCTCGAGATGAAGTTCTTCCATAGCTCGCCAGTTGCTCATAAATTCAAGCGAAGCCAGATTACTGTCTTGCAGGGTGAAAGAACGCAGGGCGGACAGCTTGGAAAAGTAAGGCATCATCTGATCGATTTCACTGACGGAGGCATTGTTTATACTGAAATAGGGCTGCTCTAAGGTTAAGTACTCAAGCACTTTATTCTCTGCCCCTACCTTTTGTTTGAAATTTAGCCTGCACTCAGAGCACACCAGGGATTTTACCTGCTTCAAACGAAATAAAGCATCACTTTCACTGTACAATGACGAATCATCAATGTTTAGTTTCTGTAAGCGAGATAAGCTATCCAGAGCGCTTAGACGAGTGATTTCACTGATCTCCGAGAGGGAGAGCTGTTCTAGCTTCGTGAATTTTCCTACTGTAGCCAGATTTAACTCCCCGCTTCCACCACGAATCGTCAGGATGGTTGCAGCAGGTGCCTTTAGCCCTGAGAGGAAAGAGCCAGGGATTTCTACCTTGCCTGCATTAGACAATGTCAGCGCTTCTGCATTCTCGTAGTACCCGGATAACGTCAATTCCCGCAAAGAGGACAGGCTATTTATGGCTTTTACCGAGCTAAGCTTGCTTAAGGAAGCCAGGCGCAGTTTGGTAATCGAGGTTTTACCAGACAACGGTTCCAAACTGGAAAAGTTTAAACTCTCGATGTCTAGCTTCTGCAGAGCAGGCATATTTTGCACAAAGTCGATAGACTTTACGTTGTTTAGATAGGAAAGCTGAAGTTCTTGAAGCTGGGTTAAGGCGTATAACGGCTGCAAGTCTGTGGCTTCACTGTAGTTGATGGATAAGGATGTCAGCCCGGTCATGGACGACAACCACCCCAGTTCATTGACAAAAGTGAGTGACAGGGACTTGAGCGGCAGTTTGTTTAACAGGTGAAAATCCGTTATGGACTCATCGACATAAGTAATCGATAAAGAGTTCAGGTTAGGAAATTCAAGCAGTAAGGCTAATTCCTGATTGCTGCGAAGCTGGGTAGTCAGGTGCGTAATTTTTGACTTGTCACCAAAGTAGTTGGAAAACGAATTAAAGGATTCGTTAAAAGCGCCACCATAGCTTTTCAGTCCAGACATATGGGCAAACGTGGTTTGATCCGTCTGGGCTATTTCGTAGGTTCCCGTCAGGTCGAGCGCTGTAAGTCCCGTAAAGGCTTCAAAATCTCGTTGATCAATTTCCTGTGTGTTCAGTGTCTTGTCCTGAGTAACATAAGTGATCATCTCGGCCTTTTCATCGCTGAAGGGATCGGAGAAGCTATAAGTAAATTGCCACTGGTCACTATCCAGATAATCTACGGTCAGATAGCGCACACGAGCGATTTCCTCTTCTGTCGGCAAGGCAGATCCTTTATCAAAGATATCTCGTAAAAAGGAGAGCAGAACCTCACTTTCCGGCATCTTGCGTACAGGCAGATTGGCTTCTGTCTTTTCAAATGTGGAACTCGTACTGTAGTAAAAATAAGCACCGATGGCACCCGATAGGATGAGCATCAGTATCATTAATAGCCTTACGGAGACGTTCGGCTTCGGCGCTGCCTTAGGAGGCGTCCCGTGGTAATGATTAATGGTTTGATCCACATAGTAGACATTATTTTGCTTCAACAAAAGCTCTGTTTCACAATAAGGACACTTTAAAACCTGCCCCTCCTTGTATTCAATTCTTCCGTTGCAGTTGGGACAGTTTAACGGAATAAATGCCACGGATGCCTCCCCCTTCATTATGATGATTGTTGATCATACTGAACTGTTATCTGATTTCATTATAACTTGTCTATTCTATCAAACCTTTTGTATGCCCAAATATCAACTGCAATTTTATCATAAAAGAGGAAATAGAATTATTATCTTTATACGCATATCATGCAGTCCGGATTCACCTTCTTTCTCAAAAGGAATTGACGAATAGGTTGTACAATATATATCATACGATATATATCAAATGAATTTAATCGGACGTTCCACTTCAGAAGGAGATCACACATGGCACCCAAAAAGAAATTTACTAAAGATCAAATTATTGATGCAGCATTCGAAATTGCACGAATAGAGGGGATTGATGCCATTACTATTCGCAAGGTGGCAGAGAAGCTGGGAAGTTCAATTGCCCCAATTTATGTGAATTTCAAGGAGGTTGGCGAACTGCTTAAAGGTGTATATCAGAAAACCTTTGAGGTGAGCAGACAGATACTGCTGGAGCAAAACTCCGGGCATCCGTTTCAGGATATTGGGGCGGCCAGCATTCGCTTTGCCAGAGCATATCCTGTATTGTTTCGGGATATCGTGATGCAGAAAAATGATCAAGCGAAGCACAGTGAGGAAGAAACGGGAGATCTTATACACATGATGAGAATGGACCCTGATCTGAATGGATTATCGGATGACGAACTGAAGACCATCCTGCTCAAGATGAAGACGTTTCAGGTTGGAATAAGTGTGATGGCTGCGAATGATTTGCTGCCTGAGGATTATACAGAAGAACAGATGATTCAGCTTATGAATAGTGCGGCTCAAGATGTCATCAGCACAGCTAGGCGTAGAATTGAATAATCATAAATGGGAGGGGATTATAGTTAACATATCAGCAGGAAGAAGAAAGCTCAATCTGCTTGTATTCATCGTGGTGGTGTTAGCAAGCGGTTGGATTGGTGTATGGGTAGATATGAAAATGCCCGAACAACCGGAAGAAAATTCGTTAGGTATGGGGTTGTGGCTAGTATTGCCAATGCTCACGATGCTCGTGCTGCGAATAGTGAATCGGGATTGGAAGGATATTGGTGTGAGGTTCAATTTCAAAGGGAATATGAAATGGTATGCTGCAGCTATTGCGATCTATCCGGTCGTAGCAGTTATTGTTGTTGGTCTTGCATTTCTTATAAATAGCGCCTCTGTTTCTGATATTGAAGTAAGCACACTTCTATCCCTCGTCGGTGTATCCATTGCAGGCAGCTTTATAAAGAACATATTTGAAGAGTTTGCTTGGCGTGGATATTTAACTCCCAAACTGATTGAGCTGAAGTTTAATGACTGGACGCTTTATCTCGTGTCTGGCCTTGTATGGGCTCTATGGCATGCGGCTTATTATATGGTCTTCCTGCCGAACGTTTACTTTGAGACAACCACAAGAACGAGCTTTCTCCTCATAGGCTGTGTGTTGATGGTCGCGTGGTCCATTATGTATGTTGAAATGTATCGTCTTACGAAATCAGTATGGCCGTGTGTATTCATGCACGCTGTGGAAGATGGGGTACCTACCTTGCTAGTATCAGTAGCCGGAATCGTTACACTAACCAAGGCAGGGGAATTTTGGCTCAGTCCAACGACAGGTGTTATTACAACGGTTTTATTCGTTGGATTCGGCTTATGGCTCAGATCGGTCCGAGTCAAGAAAGAGCAGAAATTAAGCCTGTGACATTAGAAAGATCTAGACAGCACATCGCCTGATCCCGATGGTATTCAAGACACATCAAAAAGGAGCTGGAACTGTACTATATTGTACTATCCTTGCTCCCTATTTGTTTACAAAATGCTGCTCCTAAGTATCAGCAACGATTCACCATTCCAGTCCTGACTCTATGTGTAATAACAGTTCATGTTGCTCAGCCTATGTACCTTTACGCGATAGATGTAACTGGATGTTTAACGCGTACAGGATAGAGGCCATCACCTTGGGTTTTTACAAAAAGGCCTTCATTGGTCATTGTGCTTTCTAAATCGATATCTTTGTTCTCATCCGGGGTGAAATGAAACGTGATTTGTTCCGTATCAGAGTCAGCAATTTTATTCAAAATATCTTTCATATTGATTTCGTTTAAGCTGACAACATCGAAGAGGTCGATATTTTTATTTTCTTTCTGATAAATAACGATGACCTTCTCGTTTTCCAAATAATAAATATCATTATTAAACACATTCAAGCAATAAAACATGAATATGCCGGGAGTGTGGTCGGTTGCAAACCGCTTGGAAACAGGCAATCTTTGCGATGCGAAATGCTGAATAAGACGAACATCCTCTGCATCAGTTACATCTAGTTTCCGCAGATTGGCAGATTTTAATGGAGCTGTACTGTGAAAATCCATTGAAAACAGGTGTTCTTCTAAGGGTTTGAATCCAAACTTGGGGTAGAAATCAAGAACGGATTCATTGGCAAAAAGGTACATGAGATCGTACTTGTTCTCGTATTCCTCCAGAATTTTGTTCATTAAATGCGTGGATAGTCCTTTCTTGCGGTAGTCGGGATGTGTCATCACCGTGCCAATTTGAATTGCTTTTTTCTTCTCTCCGTGGATGACCAGTTCTAGGATATTCACGGATGCATTAGCAACAATCCGATCCCCATCTGCAAACGAGAAAGGGATGTATCCTTCGCCCCAGCAACCCTGTTGGTACCAATTTTCAAAATGGATACCGAATGTACTTGCAGCGAGCTCGAAAAAACTGTTTCGAAGTGTATCATTGTTTTTATAATTCTTCATAAATTGTAAATCCTGCATATTCTGTTCTCCTTGTCTTGTTGTTAAGTCTAATAACACTTACATTTCTACCATATATTATTCGGTGGAAAGTTCTAAAACCCTTCACTTAACATCAGAGTATTAATAACGAATAACATAAGGAAAGAACCGCCAATGCTGGGCAGCTCTTTATTCTTATCGTACATTTATGTGATTTCTTGATCGTCTGTAAGTGCGGGAAAGGCTGTAATTAAAGCGTTGGAGAATCACAATCCATCCATTCTTTCTTTATTGTGCTTCATAGAGCACCCTGTCAATTAAACCGTAATCTCTGGCTTCCGTAGCATTCATAAAGTTGTCTCTGTCTGTATCTCGTTCAATCTTCTCCAAGGGTTGGCCGGTCTGGCCAGATAGGATGTTGTTGATGTTATCCCGCAATCGAATAATGCGTCTAGCGCTAATGGCAATATCCGTCGCTTGGCCTTGTGCTCCGCCGAGAGGCTGGTGAATCATGATTTCGCTGTTTGGAAGCGCGAATCGTTTCCCTTTTGTACCAGTGGATAGTAAAAAGGCACCCATTGATGCAGCCATGCCAACACAGAGTGTAGATACATCGGCCTTAACTAAATGCATGGCATCATAAATGCCCATACCTGCTGTAATGGAACCGCCAGGTGAATTAATGTACATATGAATGTCCTTTTCTGAATCCATGGCATCCAAATAGAGAAGCTGTGCGATTACGGTGTTGGCTACTGCGTCTGTAATCTCCCCGGACACAAACAAGATTCGGTCTTGTAGCAGCCTGGAGTAAATGTCGTAGGTACGTTCCCCGCGAGAGGATTGTTCGACAACATAAGGAATCAGATTCATCGTGACCACCCCTTTAGTATTCATAGTCAATGCGATAATTCTTTTCGAGATGAGACATCTTTTGTTCCATGATCTTTGGTTGAATGTAAACGATATTGCTGACATCATTGTCATCATCATGGGTAGGAGAAGTGTTGCTTAAAGCTTTGATTCGTTCAATAACGTGCTCATTAATCTCGGCTGTATCCATTTCTTCTTCAGGGACGACTTGGATCGAAATGTCTTGATGTACGCTTGTTTCTGCTGTCAGCAAGCTTACTACGATGGTCAGTTCACCACATTCAATCGCATCTTGCGTAAAGATCTCTATGATTACATCTTGGTAAGGAGCATCCACTACAATGTGTCCTTGATCATTCTCAACCAGACCACTCAGGTTCTTGGAACGATACATTCCTTCTGGCAACTGGATCTGGATTTCTGACGTTTGAAGTGGATCTTCTGGATGGAGCTGTATCCACAGATGATTCAGGCCTTCTTCGTTTTCCATCTTAGACTTTGCTAACTGAATATCCGCCATTACAAATTTTCACCCCTTAGTGCTTGTGATACAGATTCGATGACTCTCTGTTTGACCTCCGCAGATATGCGAGGGCTGATCGTGATAATAACATCGTCTGTGATTCGGAGTGTTTCGTTTTCAATAATGCGGCCGGATTCAACCAACCTTATTTGCTGGCTAATTTTCTCGATGTCTTCCATAGAAAGTTGCTTTAAGGTTTCCTGAATGGAGGCCAGAGTCTCACCCGTTCTGGATAGGGTGATGATTGCGCGAAAATGATGAAGATGGTTATCCGTGTAAACTCTTTTGTTGCCCACTAATTCAAGTGGAGGTACCATTCCGATTTGGGTGTAGTACCTTACGGTTCGCAGATTTATACGCGGGTCATCTTGCTGGAGAATTTCAGCGACTTGTTTAGCTGTATAACTATTCATGACACACCTCCTATGACATTAAACTGTTCTTGTTACACTTAACTGTATTGTTTACAGTTTACTGTAACATAATTCATTTGTCAAAATAAAACAATCAACCTTTATTGGGGATTGCATATTTGCAAGAGGGGAGAGATGTATACTGGATGCTATCCTAAATAAGCTATAGTTTGTCCTTTCTTTTATCACCGTCCCAAGTCCAAGTGCAAGCTTGATGTGTTATATTGAGGGAGGACGGGCTAGACATGTATAAGCTGTGCAAGAGTTCAGGAGTCATTTCAAGAATGACGTGCACCCACAATCATGTGTAGTACGTTTCCATTGAATTCAAATTACTTACCATTCATTCAATACCATTACATAACAGGTGGGATGTAAGATGTTCTTTTTTGTTACATTACTCGTGTGTTTCATTGTATTCATGTTGCTGACGTCTTTTTTCAACAGAAAACATAAAGTGCTAATCTCGTTCGCCAGTGCTCTTGTGGTAAGCATGCTACTTCAGGTGTTGGAACAATTTTATCTGAGCAGTATTTTAGTGGCGGCATTTCTGGTTTACTTTATCATCGGGAATATCAGCACATTCCAAAGCAATCAGTTAAAGCTGAGCTTGGCGGTATTATTCAGTACATCGATCGTAACGCTCGTCCTTTCTTTTACCTATTTTAATCAAAAGATAGCGCCACCAGATGCCGAGATTCTTAGAGTCATGTTTATCTATTATCCGCTGCTTGTTATATTCATCGCGTGTTATGCCTATATGCTTCTTAACCTGTTTAATTTTAAAATATTGCAAGCGACCAATCCGCTCCTGCATATCTTGAATAAAGTTCGTGCGTTGCGGCGGATGATGCACATGTTCTGGATTATTTCACGCAAAGGTTTGGCTCATTTGATTCAGCAGGATCATGCCAAACTGCCATATGCTATTGCTGAGGTACTGGATAGCATGGGTGGTGTATTTGTAAAGTTTGCCCAAGTGTTATCGACCAAAAAGGACATGTTACCTGCAAACTACATCCAAGCGTTCTCCAGTTTACATGATCAGGTAAAACCGCTAAGCTCACAGGAGCTGAAATCGATTATCGACAACAAAATCGGCAATATGGATGAAACGTATGAATCCTTTGGCATGGAACCCATAGCCGCTGCTTCGATTGGACAAGTTCATCTGGCGAAGCTGAAGATGGCGGGGGAGAAGGTTGTTGTAAAAATTTTAAGACCTGATGTGAAGCAGAAAATGACGGTCGATTTGGATATCTTAATCCAGTTTGTATCATGGCTATCCGAGCGTTCTGTCAAAATCAAAAGACTTGGATTAATTCAGCTTGCTGAAGGGTTCAAACAGAATTTGATCGAGGAAACGGATTTTGATATTGAAGCCTTGAATACGAATCTGATCCGCAAAGCATTCGAAGAACACAACATTCGTATCCGTGTCCCCGAAATCTATTCGGAGTATTCGACAAAACAGATCTTAACCATGGAATATATCGAAGGAACCAGCTTCACGAAAGCGGTGACAAGCGATGTTTCGGAGAGGGTGATGCATGCATTTTTGGATCAGATTCTAGTGATAGGTATCTTTCATGCAGACCCGCATCCCGGAAATCTGATGTTGACCGCTGATGGAGAGGTTGCACTGATCGACTTTGGTTCGGTGGGTTACTTAACGGATGAAGAACGAGGTGGGATGTTAAGCTTTCTGATGGGATACAGCAATCGAGATACGAAAGAGATGGCGTATGGTTTGACACGAGTTTGTGAGGATGGGCATTTGCTGGATGAAAAGTTGATTGAACAGCGTCTGAGCCGACTTTTGTCTGAAGCGTCTTTCTCACCAGACCCGACAAGTGTGATGATGAAACGAATGATGTCCATGATTACGGAGATGGGGATGTCGTTAAAACCTACGATTGCCGGAGCGTTCAGAGCCATCATTACGTTGGATGGGACGCTCTCATCCGTAGATGATACGTACTCTTTATCCGCAACCAGTCAATCTTACGCAACCCATATGGATAAAGGGCAAGTGGTCAAAGAGCGTTTATCGAAGGTCAAAGAGCAGATTACGGACTACATTCCGAAGTTGTTGGAGTTGCCTATTTTGAAGGACAATAAAATTACGATTGCTCGTGAGGAAAATCATTCGCTGCATGATTTTATGGGCACTCTGACAGTGGGGATCTTCACGGTGATCTGTATGGTTGTCATGCTTGCTAGCTTTGTGGTGCAGGGGGAATCGATGCGATTTTTACTTGCTCCGTTATCTATATCTGGTTTTGGCGTAGGTATGATCATATTGATCATGGCTGTAATTAAACAGTTGAAACCGAAGGTGTAAGTAGGATGGGGAATGAGACAGAATGGAGGCTATACCATGCCAGTATCGATAGATAATCCAATTTGCGAATTCACCTGATATCCAGCTTGCCCAAGCCATGCCCAAGGATTTACTGAATGAGTTGTTGAATGTTCTAGAAACCTCACAACGGGAAGATGGTGGCTGGAACGATGAGCATGGCTTGAAGCATTGGCAGGCGTATCATACGATTTTTACGTTATCGGTGCTTCGGAACTATGGATGGTTGTAGTTCAAGGAATATTCTGTTTGCAAAAATGAACGGCCTGAACTTACCTAAGTTCGGGTTATTTTTCTTTTTCAACTTGTAGGACGTTTTAATCCCTGTTTCATCTAAAATGATCAAGTCGAATACCCGATATGTATTATAATAAAAAGCCGCCAACCTTTAACATGAACGGAAAAGGAGATTGAAGCCGATGATGCGTGTCATGTTGATTGACGATGAAGAAGCTGCACTTGATTTGCTTGAAATATTGCTTGGTCAGATTGGGAATGTGGAAATTGTGGGAAGATACTTGAACCCCATTCAGGCTCTAGATGACTTGAAAAAAATAACGGTAGATGCCGTATTTTTAGATATTCAAATGCCGGGTATGAAAGGTACACAAGCAGCTCGTCACATCCGAAGTGTGTTTCCTGAAATACCTATCGTATTTACGACAGCCTATGCAGAATATGCAGTGGAAGCATTTGAGATCGAATCAACGGATTATTTGTTAAAGCCTTTTACGACGGGGCGATTACAGAGTACACTGGCACGCATCAATAAACATTTGCAGGAACCTGCCAATCGACCTGAACCCAACAAAGGTCCTATTCCGCTTGTGCAGTGTCTTGGAGGCTTTCAGATTATATTGCCTGGTGAACCTAGCAAGGAAATCGTTTGGAAAACGAAAAAAGAACGGGAGCTTTGCGCATTTCTGATCCATCATGAAGGGAAACGTGTTAACGCTCCTGTCATTATCGAGGCACTGTGGCCTGGTTACGACCTCGTAAAAGCCAAATCGTATCTGTACACCTGTCTGTCCTATCTTCGCAAAAGCTTGGTGGAGCACGGAGTCCCGATCCATATTAGCAAAGGGAATCAGGGGTTCACCGCAGAACGGAATGAAATGTTAGTGGACGTCTCTTCATTTGAAAATATACTTAATCAAATACTATCCGAAGAGCTATTGAATGAGAGGGACTACGATCAGATGAATCAGATGTATACAGGTGACTATATGGAAACTTGTGATTTTGGATGGGCAACTGCCAGACAACTGGAGATTAAATCGCAGTATGTGCGTGCACTTCGCAGATGGCATATGCATTATCGAAGCCAAGATGAACTCTCGCTTGCAGCAGATAGCTTGCAGCGTGTACTGACACTGGTTCCAGATTCCGAAATCGACGGCCGTGCGTTAATCCGCGTTCATCTGGAACTCGGGAATCGAAGCGAGGCCCATCGTGTATGTGTGCAGTTGGAACAGGCTGTTCGTGTACAGATGGGAACAGAACTGGAGGAAGAAACGATGCTGTTGCTTCAGCAAACGATGGAAAGATCGGAGCGCAGCGTTTGATGAGTCGAAAACTCCTTGCAGTACTAATCACTATAACAATGTTGTTTGCCACCTACGGGTTGCTGCTGACTTATTTTACAATAAATAAAAAAGCGATGCCGATTGCCGCAAACGGAGTCATGGATTTGAGGAACTGGAATTTCGAAAGAGACGGTGTGGTTCGGCTCGACGGACAATGGACATTTTATCCGCATCGTCTACTCTTTAGCCATCCGCTCGGAACAGAGGGTAAAAGCGATCAACCAGCCACATTCATTCAGGTTCCGGGAACATGGTCCAAACAAATGGATACACTGGGAACAGCAACCTATCGACTGAGACTGCTGGTTACGGCGGACAGTACCGTATACGGGTTGAAAACAGCATCTATCCTTATATCCAACAGGCTGATTGTCAATGGACAGGTCGTAGGCTCCAGCGGGCAGCCTGATCTGAAGGACAATTATTGGGCACTTAATAAGCCGTATGTCAGCTATTTTACGTTAAAGCCAGGATGGAATGATCTCCTCGTAGAGGTCGCCAATCATGAATTTCGGGTAAATAGCGGGATCGGCGAGTCAATTCAATTCGGCAAGGCAGATCAGATTTCAAGTATCCGTGACCGTGCAACAGCTCATGATTGGATCGTGCTCACAGCGTTCCTGATCATGGGCCTGTATTTCATCGGATTGTTTTCCCAGCGCAGGAATGATCACTCCCTTGTTGTATTTGGACTTGTCTGTGTATTTATCGCGGCATTCACAAGTGTCAGTGGAGAGAGAGTGCTGTTCGATGCCATTGGTCCAGTTCCATTCTGGCTATACTTCCGTATTCAGATGGTGCTAACCGTAGGGGTTGGTGCAGGATTTTTCCTGTATGTGTATACCGCATTTCGCCCTTACAGCTACAAATGGCTTACCAAAGGAGGGCTGGTCGCAGGTGCAACCTTGCTGCTTCTGCATATGGGTTTTGCAGCGCAGATCACGACAGGTCCATTCCGTCTTCTGACGTCTTTATATGTCACATTTGCTTTGCTGTATGCCACGTATGTGTTTGTCTACGCTGTTCTGAACAAGGTGGCTGGAAGCTGGTACCTCGCTGTGGCAGCCATGGCCTTGAACGCAATGGTGCTGAATCAGAACTTGAACGTTTATTTTGGCGTACCGATCTATTCTATTGCACCCGTCGAGCCATTTCTTGTACTGCTCATGCTTGCACTTATGATGTCACTCCGCTTCTCCAACGCCTTCAAGAGAATCGAAGAGCTCTCGGGTCAGCTGTTGGAAGCGGACAAACATAAGGACGATTTTCTGGCACGCACCTCACATGAATTCAAGACACCTCTTCACGGCGTAATGAATATATCCAGATCCATGCTTGAGGATGTGACGAATCCCCCGGGGATTGACCAACAAGAAAAGCTTCAATTAATGATTGATATTACGAAAAAACTGTCTCAGCTTGTCTACGATATTCTGGATTTGTCCAAGCTGAAGCAGGGCGAACTTAGAATCGATCCGGCGGCTGTCGACGTGCGTTCAGTTGTGGAGATGCAGGTCCGTTTCTATGCATATCTATGTATGGAAAAAGAAGTAGAACTCCTCAACCAGGTGCCGACAGGTCTTCCTCTTGCATATGGTGACGAAGCACGATTGAGCCAGATCGTCGGAAATTTGCTGGATAATTCCATCAAGCATACGGACGGCGGGACGATTGTGGTTAACGGTAGAGAGCACAGCGGTATGCTTCAGTTTGAAGTCCGGGATACAGGAGTGGGTATCCATCCGGAAGATCTGCCGTATATATTCGAACCGTTCAAATCCATTGATAACACAGGGCGGCGGGCCACAGGTCTGGGGCTGTCCATTGCGAAGCAACTGGTTGAATTGCAAGGGGGAACGCTTCTTGTGAGTTCGACACCGGGAGTGGGGACAATTTTCACCTTCACACTGCCAGTGGCAGATCCAAATGATGAATCCACCGGGTCCTTGGACCATATGGCTGTATCTTACGTACAGCCTATGAAGACCAATTATTCATTCCAAACCCCTTATGTTACCAATGCTGAAGGTAAACGCACCGTGTTAATTGTTGATGATCAATACGTGAATCTGAAGGTTCTGCTGGATGCTCTGCAATCGCTCGACTATCGTGTGATTGCTGTCAAAAAAGGAGCAGAGGCCCTTTATGAGATTGAACAACCGGGGAGAATTGATCTTGTCATTCTCGATCTGATGATGCCGGGCATGTCTGGATACGAAGTTTGCCAGGAAATCCGCAAGCGTTATTCCTTATTGGAGTTGCCTGTACTGATGGTCACTGCCGCATTTCAGCCGCAAGACAAGGTGGCGGCCTTTCAGGTGGGAGCCAATGATTATCTGCCCAAACCGTTTGATCTTGAGGAACTGAAAGCACGAATTGGCAGCCTGCTCGCCATGAAAGAGTCACTGGGACGAGCAGTAGATATGGAGGTTGCTTTTCTTCAATCACAGATCAAGCCACATTTTCTATATAACGTTCTGAATAGCATTGTGTCTTCCAGCTATACAGATGTGGAACAGGCACGGAACATGATTGTTTCACTGGCTGATTACTTGCGGGGGAGTTTCCGGTTCAGTAATACGGATGAACGGATTGCGTTCGAGGAGGAGTTCAGCCTGATCCAAACGTATGTAGAGATCGAGAAAGCCAGATTTGGAGATCGCATCTGTTTCGAATATGACATACCTGAGGCTGCTTATCATGTGGCAATGCCACCTCTATTGTTGCAACCGTTAGTGGAAAATGCAATTCGCCATGGCATTGGTGATCAGATCAAAGGAGGCAAGGTCAAATTGACAGCGGTGTGTGCTGAAGGGTATTGGTTATTCACCGTAACCGATGATGGAATCGGAATTTCTCGCGAGCAACAGCAACAGTTGCTTGAGCAAATTAAACCGAACAGTGAGCGAGGTGTTGGATTACGGAATATTGATAAACGGTTAAGATTTGAATATGGCACCGCGCTCGATATTACAAGTGAGCCGGGGCATGGAACGAGTGTTGCTTTCCGTATTCCCGATGTGCAGCTCTGAGCAGCCTTAATCGCAGAAATATGCCAGTAATAAGTATGAGTCCTATCGTATGAGCGATGGGGCTTTTTTGTTTTTTTTTAAAATTAACGCACGAGTAAGACAAAAAATGAATTAATCCCCTCAGATTTTTGTTTGAAAAAGTAGAATTTTGTCATTATTTTAAGGTTTTTTTAAGGTAGCTTCAGATATGCTGAGCTGAAAGTACAGATGCAATAACAGAACGATACGATGGAGGGATCGAGACGTGGTATTTTCAGTGAGCACAACAAGGGACAGGTACAGCACTATTCGAAGAATGGCACATTTATTTTTAGCCATGATTCTCTTGATACCATCTTTAATAATTGGCGGTGACAAGACTGTGGCAGCGGCCAGTGGATGGACGATCATCGACGGAGGCGGAGCAAACGGGCTTAATGTAAATCAAGCAATGGCTGCTGAAACACCTGCAATAGTGGAGTGGAATGGGGAGATTTACGTCGCATGGAGTGAGCGAATTCAGACAACTCCTGCCATCCACCAGATTAGGGTTAAAAAGTTTAATGGGTCTGGCTGGGTGAGTATTGATGGGAACCAGCCAGTATATGGTCTAAATGCCGATATTAACAGAGATGTTGGAAATCCTGATCTGGCGGTGTATAACAACGCTTTGTACTTGACCTGGATGGAAAAGAATGCATCTTATAAGGATCAGGTCCGGGTTAAAAAATACGACGGCACCATGTGGACGAATGCAGAAGGCGGGTCCACTATTGGAATCAACGTGAATCCTGCAGCAAATGCTTTTGGTCCCAAGTTGACTGCTTATAAAGGTGAGTTGCACGCAATGTGGACAGAGGACGGTAAAATGCGTGCCAAAAAGTATAACGGTACCACGTGGACAAGCATAGATGGTGGAGGAGCAGGGGGAATGAACGTTAATCCTTCCAGTTATTCCAGTCCTCCTGCAATGATTGTCATGGGAGATGACTTATATGCAACATGGTACGAGATGACCAATGGCCCAAATTACAAATTGCGTGTCCTAAGGTATGACGGATTAGACTGGTCGGTGTCCGACGGAGGAGTTGGGTTAAATAGATCTGCTACGAAGATTCCGATTAATCCCTCACTTGCGGTCATGAATGATATCCTGTATGTGGCATGGACGGAACCAATAAGTAGTACGGACGAGCAAGTTCATGTGAAGAAGTTCGAAGGTGGCGTCTGGTCGAGTATTGATGGCGATGGTAACAATGGAATAAGCGTGACTCCGGGAGCACGCAGCGAAACTGTCAAGTTGGTAACATTAAACAACCAATTATATGCGGTTTGGTCTGAATATAGTTTAAATACAGTCAACACTGTACCTATTTTCAAAATCCGTGTGAAAAAATATGACGGTAACGGATGGACACTGGCTGAAAGTGGGAGAAATGGTGGTTTGAATGCGTCAGCCAGCAGAACGGCAGTTACACCTTCGGTTGTACCAATGAACGGAGCACTTTATGCCGTATGGAGTGAAAACGATCGATCCGTGACGAACGTTCGTGCGGCGAGTTACATGCCCCCACCTCCGCCTAGTGTTAACGGTGTTACCGTTAGCCCGATTACAACGAGTATGCAGCAGGGTGTGAACAGACAGCTAACGGCTGTGGTGGATGCAGTGGGTGAGGCTGCAACGACGGTGACGTGGAGCAGTAGTGATGCAACGAACAAGGTAATTGTGGATTCTGGGGGAGTAGTGAGGGTTGCTCGGGATGCAGTGCCAGGCGATTACTTGATTACGGCAACTTCCACATATGATAACAGCAAAAAAGGAACGGCTACGGTAACGGTGACTTATGCACCCGCTGTCAACAGTGTTACTGTGAACCCCGGCACGGCCAGCCTTTTGCAGGGGGAGAGTACACAGCTTACGGCCAATGTGGCATCCGTAGGGGGAGCCCGAACCACAGTGACGTGGAGCAGCAGTGATACGAACAATAAAGTAACTGTAAACGGGACGGGGAAAGTATCCGTTGCAGCCAATACGCCTCCGGGTGATTACACCATTACGGCGACCTCCACGTTTGATACTAGCAAAAAAGGATCAGCGGTCATTACGGTGACATACGCACCTGCCGTGACTGGCATTACCGTTACCCCGGATAACGATAGCATGATGCAGGGAGAGAGCAGACAACTTGCGGCAACGGTAAACGCGGTGGGCGGGGCTGCAACAACCGTGACGTGGAGTAGCAGTGACGCGGATAACAAGGTTGCAGTAAGTGATACAGGCTTTGTTACTGTCGCGTCCGATGCTGTACCCGGCATCTACTCCATTATGGTGACCTCAACTGTGGACAGCAGCAAATCAGCTACAGCAACGATTACCGTGACATATGCTCCGGCCGTCAACGGTGTTACCGTTACTCCTGATCCTGCAAGCATTGTTCAAGGAGATAGCTTGCAGCTGGGAGCCAGCGTGGACGTCGTTGGGGGAGCTTCGACGGAGGTAACATGGAGCAGTAGCGACCTTAATGGTAAGGTGCTGGTTAGCAATACAGGCAATGTAACGGTCGCATCCGATGCGGTGCCAGGCAATTACATCATTACGGCGACCTCGGTGGAAGATAACAGCAAAGCAGGTACATCCACTGTGACAGTAACGTATGCGCCAGCCGTTCAGGGAATCAGTATTCAGCCGGACAGTGCCCGTGTGGTACAAGGAAGAGGCACGCAACTTGCCGCGACTGTAACTGCCGTTGGTGGAGCGGATGAAACGGTGAATTGGACAAGCAGTGACTCCAGCGGCAAGGTGACGGTGAGTAATACAGGTTACGTAAGCGTGGCCGTGGATGCCGAACCAGGAGACTATACGATTACGGCGACCTCGGTGTACGATTTTTCCCAAACGGCAACAGCAACAATCAAGGTAACGTATGTGCCAGCCGTGAACAGTGTGGTTGTAACCCCGGTTACGGCGAGTCTCATGCAGGGGGAGAGCAGACAACTGGCAGCCACCGTGGATGTTACAGGCGATGCTGATGTGAGTGTGACGTGGAATAGTAACGACACGACAAGTAAGGTTGCCGTAGATGATACGGGTTACGTTACGGTGGCTACCGATGCGGAGCCGGGTGAATATGTCATTTCCGCGACCTCTACAGAAGATAGTAGCAAAAAAGGAACCATGATCCTTACGGTCACGGCCGCCCCGACCTATACGATTGCTGGCATTGCAGATCAGACATTGCAATCGGTGTTGCTCGGTTATAATTCGGGTTCTCAGGAGATGATTACAGTGCCTGTTCAACATACCGGAACAGGCAAATTAGTTAATTTGTCGGCAGCTCTTGACGGTAATGATCCAGATGCTTTTACCCTCACGCAGCCCATGGTTGAATTGGAAGCGGGTGATAAGACAAGTTTCAATGTACATGCCAAAGATGACTTGCCAGCAGGAACATATACGGCTACGGTTACTTTGACAGCTGATCACATGCGGCCTGTGACTTTTAAGGTTACACAAGCGGTAAACTTGCCGAATGCACCGGCTAATCCTCGCCATCTGACAGCAGAGAGCGGAGATCGTAAAGTCACGGTAAAATGGGATATGGAACCTGATGTTACGCAATATCGAATTTATATGGCAACCGATGCTGATCCGAATCACAGGGTGGAAGTGACAGCCAATGCTTCGTCACCATACACGATCCCTGATTTGGTTAACGGGACCACCTACTACTTTGTGGTAAAAGCAGAGAATGTGGGGGGAATGAGTGAAGCTTCTAATTTGGTTAGTGCCATTCCTTCGAACATGCCAGGGGTACCAACGGATGTGACAGCAACTCCGGGTGACGGACAAGCTGTTTTGAAATTTACAGCACCGACGGATGACGGTGGTAGCCCAATTACGGGTTATGAAGTAACCGTATCACCAGGAGAGAGGAAAATCACAGGTAATGCCAGTCCAATCACCATTACCGGATTAAGTAATGGAACAAGTTATACCTTTACGGTGAAAGCAATGAACGGAGCAGGTAAAGGTGCAGAATCAGTCCCATCCAATGCGGTTGTTCCATTAGCTACCTCTGTACCGTCTAACAATTCGCCGAGCACACCACCCGCAGCGACTGCACCTGGGCCGTCTACGACACCAACACAGCCAGCAACGACGGGTGTAGACATTCTGGTGAACGGCAAGGTGGAGAATGCTGGACAAGCGACGGTAACCAAACGAGACCAGCAAACGGCTCTGACCATTGTAGTTGATCAGAAAAAACTCAATGACAGATTAACTGAAGAAGGGCGAAATGCTGTGGTCACCATCCCGATCAATCAGTCGTACGATATTTTTGTAGGCGAACTAACAGGTGAAATGATTCGGACCATGGAGGGATATGAAGCTGTTCTGGAATTCAAGACGGATCAGGCTTCATACATGGTTCCTGCCAGTCAGATTCGTATTGCGGAAATAGCTGATCAGGTTGGAGGAGCGGCAGATATGCAAGCGATCAAGGTGCGCGTTGAAATTGCATCCCCAACAGCTGCAGAAAAGAACATTGTGGAGCGGGCAACGGCACAAAATGAGCTAACGCTTGTGGCTCCGCCACTGAACTTTGTAGTTAACGCCTCCTATGGAGAGAAATCTGTCGAAATTAAAAAATTTGATGCTTACGTCGAAAGATCGATCGTTATTCCAGACGGCGTTGATCCGAACAAAATCACGACAGGTGTTGTTATAGAGCCAGATGGGTCTGTACGTCACGTGCCAACCAAAGTTCGGAAGAATAACGGACGATATGAGGCTCAGATCAACAGCTTGACCAACAGCACCTATGCCGTTGTATGGCATCCGCTGGAATTCAGTGATGTTGTACATCACTGGGGCAAAAATGCGGTCAATGATATGGGATCACGGATGATTGTCGAAGGATTCAGTAATGGCACTTTCAATCCAGATCAAGCAGTTACCCGTGCCGAGTTCGCAACAATGGTTATTCGTGGGCTAGGACTTCGAGTGGAGAGTCGAGATACAGCTTTCTCGGATGTGAAATCCGGACAATGGTATAGTGGGACTATTCATACAGCATATGCCTACGGCTTAATTAACGGTTTTGACGATGGTACCTTCCGTCCAGATGACACCATCACCCGGGAACAAGCGATGGTGATTCTGGAGAAAGCGATGCAGATCACCCGACTCCAAACCAAACTGAACAACGAATCGCCGGAAGTAACGCTTCAGGGCTTTGATGATGTAACAGAGGTATCCCCTTGGGCACGCAGTGGTGCAGTGGACAATGTGAAGGCAGGACTTGTACAAGGCCGAAGCCAATCTTTGCTGGTACCAAAGGGCAAGATGACCCGTGCCGAGGTTGCGACTATGTTGCAGCGCTTGTTGCAAAAATCGGATCTGATCTAATGCAAAAGCAGAACATGGGCTTTATGAGCCTGTTGTTCTGCTTTTTTTATACGGGATTCAACGGGGTGGCATTTCTTTCATTTTAGTAAGCAAACTGTAAGCCTGTCGTAACCCAATGCACAATGGAAACGTCATAATATGGTAAAAGGAGGACTGATGCAATCCATGAACAAACCCATTCCGAGATCCAAGCTGCGGCTGATGTTGGGAAAAACATATTATACTTGGCGAAGGTATGCGAAATGGCTTGTTGGTGGCATTTCATTTGCAAAAACCTTCTCAGCTGAAAAGCTTCCACATGTTGTATTTCACCATGAAACACCCACCCTGCGAAAGCTGAAGGACGTGGATATGTGGCTTCAGCATAACAAAGAAATCAATCTGTCGATTGCGATCGGGCGACTTAATGGACTTATCCTGCGACCGGGTGAAACGATGTCCTATTGGAAGCTGATCGGCAAAACGACAGTTCGCAAAGGTTATGTTCCGGGCATGATATTATTTTATGGTGGCTTCAAACCGGGGGTTGGCGGAGGGCTTTGTCAGCTCTCAAATCTTATTTATTGGATGACACTTCATACACCGCTCACTGTTGTGGAGCGTCATCGGCATAGTTATGATGTTTTCCCAGACTCTAATCGTACGCAGCCGTTTGGCAGTGGGGCAACGTGTGCATATAACTACCTGGATCTGATGGTCTCCAATTCTACGTCAATATCCTACCAGCTTCATCTGGAGTTGAAAGATCATGTGTTGCGAGGGGAATGGCGTGCAGAAGAGAAAGCTTTGTATTCTTATGAGATCTACGAGAAACAGCACCGTATCCAGCAGCAGCATTGGGGAGGTTATGTAAGGAATAATGTGTTACATCGGCGTGTTTTTAATCCAGAGGGCGAGTTAGTTAACGATGAATTTATTACGGAAAACAATGCACTTATGATGTATTCTCCACTACTCACTGAATCCGTGATAAGTGGTTAGTTGTGTGTTAATCCTGTGACAGATGGCATTTTATATAAAGTTTAAAATTCATAAATACAACGAGCGGGTTATCTCTTGGATAACCTGCTCGTTGTGCTCCATCCGATATCGCGTAATCCCGCATGAACTTCGCATGAACCCATCAAGCTACTGCAAAATGCACTACAGCACTATACAGCATTTTATTGCGAACAGGGTCAAATGTGACTTGGTGCTGAACCAGCTTTACGCGCAAAAGAAGAGCTTTGTTCATACCGATTCGATCATCGATTGCTCGCTCCAGTTCCTGAAAATCATAAGCTTGAAGACATTCAACCTTGTCTTTGATCATATCCAGTGAAATTTCCATATGTGATGTAGACCTCCATTGTATACAATTGGCCCAATCCAGAGCCTGCCGAGATTAATTGTAGAGGAGCTTGTAAAGATCAGCAAGTGAAAACCAGTGAAGCTGAATGTGATTATTATATTTTAGATAAATTCATTTTGGGAGGAGTGGTCCCGAGTAGTCTTGCGATTTTCGTAATCTGCCCTCGATGATGAAACTATGCTTCTTTGAGGGGTGTGATATAATTGAGCTACAGATGTTTGAATATTTTCAGGATAAAGAATTTTCCTAGTATGCATAGAGAGGTTTTGGATATGACGAAAGACAATTTTTGGCGTGAATTGCCACGACCATTTTTCATACTTGCACCGATGGAGGATGTGACGGATGTTGTATTTCGGCATGTCGTCAGTGAGGCGGGCAGACCGGATGTTTTTTTTACCGAGTTTGCGAATACAGAAAGTTATTGTCACCCGGAAGGCAACAAAAGTGTGCGCGGACGGTTAACGTTTACCGAAGATGAGCAGCCGATTGTGGCGCATATTTGGGGGGACAAGCCGGAGTTTTTCCGCGAGATGAGCATTGGCATGGCGAAGGAAGGGTTCAAGGGCATTGATATTAACATGGGCTGTCCTGTAGCCAATGTAGCGGAGAACGGCAAAGGGAGCGGTCTGATCTGCCGACCTTCCCTTGCTGCGGAGATTATTCAAGCGGCGAAAGCTGGAGGCTTGCCGGTCAGCGTCAAAACAAGACTGGGATTCACCGAGGTCGATGAATGGCGCGACTGGTTAACTCATATTTTGCAGCAAGATATTGTGAATCTGTCCATTCACCTGCGCACAAGAGAGGAAATGAGCAAGGTGGATGCCCACTGGGAACTGATTCCCGAGATCAAAAAACTGAGGGATGAGATCGCACCGAATACACTGCTTACCATTAACGGGGATATCCTCGACCGGGAAGCTGGCTTGAAATTGGCAGAGCAATACGGCGTGGACGGCATAATGATTGGACGGGGCATATTCCAAAATCCGTTTGCGTTTGAGAAGGAGCCGAGGGAGCACACGACGGAGGAGTTCCTTCATCTGCTTCGGCTGCATCTGGATCTGCATGATCAATACTCGGAGCTGGAACCTCGTTCGTTCAGTCCTTTGGCGCGTTTTTTCAAGATTTACGTTCGTGGATTCCGCGGTGCAAGTGAGCTGAGAGGTAACTTGATGAACGCCAAGACAACCGCT
>Ga0105246_10000228_pt1 | contig 28707 bp, 29 predicted proteins | sample KBSM64metaG_FD_99694 | JGI IMG/M metagenome (GOLD analysis project Ga0105246, IMG submission 99694) | Miscanthus rhizosphere microbial communities from Kellogg Biological Station, Michigan, USA - KBS M6-4 metaG | ecosystem: Host-associated > Plants > Roots > Rhizosphere > Soil | place... | reverse complement strand
TCAGGTTCGGGTCGATCTGCTATTGAAGCAGAACCGTACTGCCGATGCGGAAAAAGCCCTGGAAGGCTTGTTGAAGTCCCGCCCGGACGATCCCGACGTCTGGTATCAGGTGGCGGAAACCCGTGGCTTGGCCGGCAACATCATTGGTTTGCATCAGGCCCGCGCGGAGTACTTCGCACTGGTGGGCGATTATCGTCAGGCTATCCAGCAACTGGATTTCGCCAAGCGCAAGGCTGGCAGCAACTTCCCGCTCTCCTCGCGTATCGATGCCCGCCAGCGTGAGCTGATGGAGCAGGAGCGTATGGTGAAGGACATGATGGGATAAAAGCTGCAGGCATAAAAAAACCGCCTCTTTCGAGGCGGTTTTTTTGACTCAGCAACCGCGGATCATTCAGCCAGTTTGAAGGTGATGAAGCTGGCACGACCCTGACGCAGAACCCGCATCGACACGGAGCGATTCTTCGGCAGCGCCTTGGCGATCTCGGAGAACTCCTTGGCAGAACCAATGGCCTGATTGTTCAGGTGGGTGATGATGTCGCCTGGTTGCAGGCCGATCAGGGCTGCAGGACCGTCCTGCACCTCCTTGATGACAACACCGCCCTTGAGGTCATAGGTTTTCTTCTGCTCGGCGCTCAGTTCAGCGACCGATACCCCAAGACGATTGCTGTTGGTCTCGACACCGGACTTCGGCAAGGCATCCAGCTCCTTGTCTTCGTCAGGAATAGCGCCGACCGTCAGCTCGATATTCTTGCGCTTGCCTTCACGAATCACTTCCAGATTGGCCTTGGCGCCAGCCTTCAGCGCGCCGACCAGATGAGGGAGATCAGCAGACATGACGATCGGTTGGCCGTTCATGCTCAGGATCACGTCGCCCACTTGCAGGCCGCCCTTGGCAGCGGGACCGTCATCCTGGATCTGAGCCACCAGCGCACCGGCCGGTTTTTCCAGACCGAACGACTCGGCCAGATCCTTGTTCACTTCCTGAATGACCACACCCAGCCAGCCACGGCTGACCTTGCCACCGCTTTTCAGCTGATTCGATACATCCATGGCAACGTCGATCGGGATGGCGAACGAAACGCCCATGAAGCCACCGGAACGGGTGTAGATCTGCGAGTTGATCCCCACCACTTCACCGTTCAGGTTGAACAGCGGGCCACCGGAGTTACCCGGATTGATCGGCACGTCAGTCTGAATGAACGGCACATAGTTTTCGTTTGGCAGGCTACGGCCAACGGCGCTGACGATGCCTTGGGTCACAGTATGGTCGAAGCCGAATGGCGAACCGATCGCTACGACCCACTGACCGGCTTTCAGATCCTGGGATTTGCCGAGCTTCAACACGGGCAGGTCCTTGCCTTCGATTTTCAGCAGGGCCACGTCAGAGCGCGGGTCGGTGCCGATCAGCTTGGCTTTCATTTCACTGCGATCCGCCAGACGAACGAGGATTTCGTCAGCATCGGCAATCACGTGATTGTTGGTCAGGATGTAGCCATCGGGCGAGATGATGAAGCCCGAACCCAGCGACTGCGCTTCGCGCTGGCGATCACCGCGCGGCGAACGCGGCTGCGGTGGCATGCCTCGCTCGAAGAACTCGCGCAGCATCGGCGGCAAGCCTTCCAGATCAGGCATCTGCTGGTTCACTTTGCGATCCGGCAGTTTTTGCGTGGTACTGATGTTCACCACCGCAGGCGAGGCCTGTTCGACCAACTGGGTGAAATCCGGCAGATTGACCGGACTGGCCGCTTCAGCCGCATTGACTGCCGGGACAGCCTGACCGAGCACCAGCACGGCAGTGATGATGGAGAGATAAGACTTCAAACTTGGTATCGACATACAGCTCCCATTACGACGAGCAGGGTTAAGCGATATGGAGCAAGGAACACCGGAAACCACAGGCCGGCATTTTTGTTCCGGGAACAACAAACAAGGCCAGAGCCGAGAGGCTCTGACCTATAAAAAATTTTCGGATTATTTGCAAATGAAAATGCTCAGCAAACATTTCATGTCTCGAACACGAAGCGGAAACTGCTGAAATCAGCTCACTGCTTGCTGGTTGCAGCGCCATCATTGCGTATCGACAAGGCAATCCGCTCGGCAGTACCGATTGGAATTTCGCCGACCACCGTCACCATCATCTCACCCTGTGGCGTCGTCAGACGGCGAGATACGGCAACCGTAGGACCCAGCTGAGTCCGGGTATCCGTGACCACGGCTCCGTTCAGCGGCTCCAGAAAGACCGAGAAACGCGCCAGACCATCGTCATACAGCAAGCTGTTGACCTGGGTTTTGGTGTCCGGATCTCTGTGCGAAGAACTGCTGGTGAGTTCGAAACCAGGTGGCAACCAGTCAGATCGCCAGACCTGTGCGGTCTTGACGGCAGAAGCCTTGTCACTGTCGAGGTTTACAGGCTTGCAGTCGGAGGCGGCCTGAAGATCCTTGTCGGATGGAACCTCGGCAGTATCCAGTCGTGTGAACTGGAACCGTTCAAGTAACTGCCCCTTGTCGTTGAGCAGCAACGACTTGAGTGGCAACCCCGTTTCCTTGTCCAAGTGCAGTTCGAACCCGTAGCGATACTGATCTCGTGGCGTCAGCGATACAATGACCGCGTCACGCCCGGCCACACGCGACTTGCCGATCACGGCAAGCTCATACCAATTCTTCAGCTTCTGAGGATCGAGAGGACGAGCGGCAGAGTTTGGAGAATCTCCCAGCCCCGCAATCAGGGTACCGCTGACACATTGAGTATGCCCATCAATGCGCACGACTTCCTGCGCCGAACCGTCAAGCTGGAGCAACCGCTCGCGAACCTGCCCGTTCTGGACACGATGCCAGATGCTGTGAGTAGAGAAGCTACCGTTACGCTCGTAAACGAATGTGCCGTGAAAGCTTTGCTGCTGCTCGGCCTGGCCCAAGCGGGTCAGCCAATCCTGGGCCTCATCGGCGTGGGCTGGAACAATGAACCAGCCACTGAGCAGAAGCGAAAGTAGAGGTATGGCGCGCATGATCCTCCTTAACGGTTTTCCAGACTGGCTGCCCGTGCATAAGGCAGTGCGCTTTCAGTACCTTTCAGCGCAGCTTGCTGAGCATGTTGACGCAGGTAACCCGGCAAACGCTGATCGTGCCAGCCTGGCTGGCCTTGCAGCACGCCATTGGCCATAGGACCAGTGGCTTCAGAACTCTCATTGTAGCCTGCCAGTACCGCCGGCCCTTTGACCTGAGGAGTAGCCAATACTGGCTGATTGGACTGCTGCGCCAGTTCAACACCTGCGATTTCGTCCTGGTTGTACAGGCGGACACCTGCCAGAACGGCAACGGTTACCGACGCTGCAACGGCCAGACGTCCAAGGCTGCGCCATGGTCCGCGAGAGACCTTGGCAGGGGTGGCTTCGTCTTCCAGTGCAGCAGAAACCGCCGCAGCGAGATCCAGGCGTGGAAGCAGCAGATCCTTGTGCATGGCTGCCCGAGCGATCTGGTAACGAGCCCAGGTTTCGCGTGTTTCAACATCATCCAGTGCGTTGAGCACTCGACGCAATTCCAGTTCGTCCGCTTCGTTATCCATCACTGCGGACAGCGATTCCTGCAGGGCTTCCCGACTCATGGCGTTCCTCTCTTGGCTGTCGCCGCTGTCTTTAGTTTTCCTGCAACAACGGCTGCAGGGCTTTATCGATGGCCTCCCGGGCGCGGAAAATCCGGGAGCGCACGGTACCAACCGGACATTGCATGACGCTCGCGATGTCCTCGTAACTCAGACCATCGAATTCACGCAAAGTTAAAGCCGTGCGCAAATCCTCTGGCAGTTGCTGAATGGTTCGATGGACGGTGCCTTCGATCTCATCCCGCAGCAATGCACGTTCTGGAGATTCGAGATCTTTCAGGCCGTGATCGCCGTCATAGAACTCTGCATCTTCGGAGCTGACATCGCTATCCGGCGGCCGGCGGCCGCGTGAAACCAGATAGTTTTTCGCCGTGTTGATGGCGATACGGTACAGCCACGTATAAAAGGCACTGTCTCCGCGAAAGTTTCCAAGCGCTCGATACGCCTTGATAAAGGCTTCCTGCGCAACGTCCTGGGCTTCATGGGTGTCGTGCACGAAACGCACGATCAACCCGAGAATTTTGTGCTGATACTTCAACACGAGCAGATCGAAAGCTCGCTTGTCGCCACGCTGAACGCGCTCGACCAGCTGCTGATCCTCTTCCTGGGTTAGCATGAACACTCCTCGATAAACTCAGAGGAGGCTTGCATGACCAAACGACCGGACTTGCAAACATAGACTCGGGCTTTTCGCAAAAGTTCTCCCCCTCCAAGCAAGTTTCCTGCGGGCTCTGATTTGGCACGCACGAAAAACGCAGCGCGGGATAAACCGGCTGCGCGAATAATCTTTTCATCGGCTCACCGGCGAGAATCCAACCGCAGATTCCGCGTTGAAGCCGACACTGTCCCTTGTCTCAGGCAACTGTCTATTGATCTTGAGCCTTTGGCAAAAGTTCCAAATATTTATAGCCGGGTAAAAGCGACATTGGGCAACCGAGGGCGGAAAAAGCGTGTTTCATCTGCGATACAGTCGCCTTTTCCGAAAACCCATGAAAAAAACTTCCGACAAAGCGTCGGTATTTTGTCGTCAGGATAGTTTCACAATGCCATACCAGCCCGGCTATTGTGCCGCTCCACCCCTCTATATACTAGTGGGCTGTGTGGCTGTCTCGACTCGCCCCTCCGCCTGTCTTGCGCCAACCCCGACCCGGGTCGCTTTGAGCGGAATCCTGAAATGAGCCAACAGTTTCAACACGATGTCCTGGTAATTGGCAGCGGCGCTGCCGGTTTGAGTCTCGCGCTGACCCTGCCCGGTCACTTGCGCATCGCGGTGCTGAGCAAAGGCGATCTCGCCAACGGTTCGACCTATTGGGCCCAGGGTGGCGTCGCGGCCGTGCTTGACGACACCGACACCGTCGAATCCCACGTCGACGACACGCTCAATGCCGGCGGCGGTTTGTGCCATGAAGATGCGGTACGTTTCACTGTCGAGCACAGCAAGGAAGCGATCCAGTGGCTGATCGACCAAGGCGTGCCGTTCACCCGTGATGAACAATCCGGGACTGAAGACGGCGGATTCGAATTCCATCTCACCCGCGAAGGCGGCCACAGCCATCGCCGCATCATCCATGCCGCCGATGCCACCGGCGCCGCGATCTTCACAACCTTGCTGGCCCAGGCCAGACAGCGTTCGAATATCGAACTGCTGGAGCAGCGAGTCGCGGTGGACCTGATCACCGAGCGCCGCCTCGGGCTGGACGGCGACCGCTGCCTCGGCGCCTACGTGCTCAATCGCAAGACCGGCGAAGTCGATACCTACGGCGCTCGATTCGTGATTCTGGCTTCCGGCGGTGCCGCCAAGGTCTACCTCTATACCAGCAACCCTGACGGCGCCTGCGGTGATGGCATCGCCATGGCCTGGCGTTCGGGTTGCCGCGTGGCGAACCTGGAATTCAATCAGTTCCACCCCACTTGCCTATATCACCCGCAGGCCAAGAGTTTCCTGATCACCGAAGCCCTGCGCGGGGAAGGCGCACATTTGAAGCTGCCGAACGGCGAACGCTTCATGCAGCGCTTCGACCCACGCGCCGAACTGGCGCCACGGGACATCGTCGCTCGCGCCATCGACCATGAAATGAAGCGTCTGGGTGTCGACTGCGTCTACCTCGACATCAGCCACAAACCCGAAGCATTCATCAAAACGCACTTCCCGACGGTTTACGAGCGCTGCCTCGGATTCGGCATCGATATCACCAAGCAACCGATCCCGGTCGTGCCGGCGGCGCACTACACCTGCGGCGGCGTGATGGTTGACCAGCAAGGCCGCACCGACGTGCCTGGTCTGTACGCCATCGGCGAAACCAGCTTCACCGGCCTGCACGGTGCCAATCGCATGGCCAGCAACTCACTGCTGGAGTGCTTCGTCTATGCCCGCTCTGCCGCCGCGGACATTCTCGAGCAATTGTCCGACGTCGCCATCCCGCGCGCCCTGCCCGCCTGGGATGCGAGCCAGGTGACCGATTCCGACGAAGACGTGATCATCGCGCACAACTGGGACGAGTTACGGCGCTTCATGTGGGACTACGTCGGTATCGTGCGCACCAACAAACGCCTGCAGCGCGCACAGCACCGCGTGCGTCTGCTGCTGGACGAGATCGACGAGTTCTACAGCAACTACCGAGTAAGCAGAGACCTGATTGAGTTGAGGAACCTTGCTCAGGTAGCTGAACTGATGATCCAGTCAGCGATGGAACGCAAGGAATCTCGGGGTCTGCACTACACGCTGGACTATCCAGAGATGCTGCCAGAGGCGAAGGATACGATCCTTACACCGACCAGATGAGGCACGTTAAGAGACCTGAGCGTAGCACGCTACGACCCCGTTTTGTAACAGCTTTGGGCCATATTTGTCCCAGCTCTGGGGTCTCTATCGCCCGCCCATGAGGGTCTCTATGGCGCCTGCGCGGGCCTGTGCGAGTGCCTACGGGGGAACCTTGGCAGTCAGTATGAATGAGGTGGTCTTTCAGATTTTTCTGTCAGATTTTCATTAGGAGGTCTTGAAGTGCCCGTACAGCCAGTAGACCACATGAACAATCACGCAGACCCAGTAGGCAGCCTGTAGCGTGTCCATGTGGTTCTCCTTGTGGGATTCTATTAGATGGCCTTAAGGCCAAGCTGAGCTGCTCGTGCCGGTGTCAGGTTGCCCTTTGTTACAGCAGCATGCAGACCCTTTTGGGTGTTCTTGTGGGGAACCTTAAGGGCCTTCCAGTCACAGCGGTCATTGAATACATGTCGCTCAAAGATGGCAGCGCTATGGTCATTGCCCATACTGCGCATCTTGTCGGCAACAATGAGAGCAACCTCAGGCATCTCAAGGATGGCCTCGAAGGCGTCATAAACCATTCCTTCGAACTCATCTGAGACCCATCCAGCATACGCCAGAGTGGCGCGCTTGGTGGCTTGAGTAACGGAGCCTGCTCGCCCCTTGTTAAACGAACCGATATTTCCGGTTTGTTCCAAAATCTTAGCCTTCTTGGTATCTACCCATTTACCCGGCTGTTTGCCCTTAGGCAGCTTCAGGGTCCGCCAGATGTCCGTCAGATCCCACATACCGGAGTCGTTAGCCTTGAAGGCCTGCCCCTCGATGATGATTACGTGGGAGACGTGCTTGTGTTTGATGTCCATGTTCATGATTTCCTTTTGTTTGCTCTCTGAGTTCGCTCCCACAGACCAGCACACAGACCCCATGACGGGCTCTGGTCAACGGCACAGAGAGCAAACAGAAAGACTGTGTTTGTGATGGATGCCCAGCGACGGGCGATAGGGAAAGCTATGCAAATTCGCACAGGTGAAGCGGTGCCCCTACCGGTCGATCTATGGGTCGGTCTTACGGGGCATCATTTGGGCGTTCTTACGCTGCTGGGGTATCTGTAGATTCCTCCACAGGTGGTTCTTCGGGGGCGAAGCTGATGTTATTAATCATCGGGAAGGCCACAGTCTCAGTCTGGAGACCATCCTCGGTCAGCTTCACCTTCACCTTGCCGTTAGCCAAGATATCTACGACTGTGCCGACCTCGATGTCCCATGCCTGATGGGCACCGTTGCGGGTCGCTTGGATCTTCCAAATGTCGCCCTCACGGTTCTCACGGTAGCTCAGGGAGGTGAACATCCTTGGCAGCATGAATAGACCATGATCGGTGCCAGAGTAAGGCTGTACAGAGGCACCAATGAGATCCTCAATATCCTCAACACCGGCTCGTTGAGCTGCGCGCTCCAGAGTGGCCAGCAGGGACACTGGCAGCAGGACCACGAAGTCAGACAGCGAGCTACCCACGGTCTGGTTGACGTTCATCGTCAAGATATCGATCAGGTCCTCAGCGACCTCTACAGGCTTACCGGTAGGCTTGGTCTCATGCACTACTTCAGTGGAAGGTGCAGCAGAGAGGATGCCAGCGATCTTGCCAGCGGCATCATGCTCGATGTCCCGTAGCAACTTCTCAACGGTCTGGAGCATGGAGCCTTCAGTCCAGCCCGCCATTAGGTTGTGGTCGAGGATGGTGAAGCGCTTGCTGATGACTAATGCTGTATCGGTTGGCTCGGTGAAGATCACAGACCCGGCCAGGACTTCACCCTTCGAGATGGTCTGGTTATCCCAATTCTTACGAGGGTCGAAGGTGACCGAACGATCAGCCATCGTGATGATTTGCTGACCAGTAGCCTCAGAGCCAGCCGGGCGGAACTCACAAGGGGTCGCCTCCATGGCAGCTTCTCGCCATTCATCACCATTGAGGTGATCTTCGAGGACCTCTGTGAGAGCTTCCACATAGACGGACACATCGGTGGCCGCTTGGGTCTCTGGACGGACATCTGCAGTATTGAAGCGAATCGACCCATTTTGACTATCGGTGATGGCAGTGCTGTAGGTCGATGGTTTGACGTATTGATTTAGCTGTTTCATTGGAATAGGTCTCCTGAAAAATAAGTAAGGAAGTAGTCGGCGAAGGTCTGGAGTTATCAGCCGTTATTACGTGAGCGAGCTGCCAAAACTTTCTGACCGTGTTCACGGATTGCAGCAGCACGGGCTTCTCTGTCAGCTTTCGCTTGGGCCAGTTCGCGTGGCGTCCACTCACGTAAACGTTCAGCACGCTCGTCAGCTTCCCGCTGAAGTTGCTCACGGGTCGCTTTCTGCTCCCGCTTGGTCATGAAGTAGACCTGAGCGTCCTCTTGGATGGCCTTGAGGGACAAACCGGCTTCCTCGAAGGCTTTGATAACGCCGAACTTGGTGCCGTTGTTCCGGCCACACTGGGCCATCAACAAGGGCAACATGACGCTTTCGACGTACTCACGATTGAGGGTCTGCCCCGACACAGTTACTTCGTTCTTCAGGACTTTAGTGATTGTGATGTTCACGGATATGGATCTCCTATGAGGTGACCCTTTGATCGACCTTGGCGCCATAGACGCGCACGACAAGACGGCAAGGAGGGAGCCGCATGGGCATCTTCCAAGGTCGATCAAAAGGTTCTTGGTTTGGGTTATGTGGCTAATGCTGGATCAGGACATGGCAAGCCTGAAGGCATCTGAAGGGGGACAACCGTGGCGACGGCTGGGCGCTGCTGCTATCGAAGAGATTTATTTTGAGAATATTTCTACTGGGTAGCCATAGTGAGGGTTTTTAAACGTCACTGGACAGACTGCTCATTACCTGAGTGAGATTCGCTCTGTTCCAACCATGGGAATCTTCAAGGGCGTCGTTGCGACAGCTTGGAGGCAGACCCCTCGATCTATTAGGAGGGACACCCGGTCAGCCGTCTTTAAGGAACACTTCAAGCGAACCTCAGTGAGCATTGCTTCTTCGTCGATAGAGACCAGACCATGCGCGTAGGATCTCCAAGATGCCTTTCCATTGTTCAGGACACCACGAAGCGCTATCAGGTGAGACCGAGTTGATTTGGGGAAGAGGTCAGAAAGGATCTCAGCGTCCGCTTCGGTGAGCTTGGAGATGGCTGGATAAGACAAGATGGACATGATTGATGAGCCTCCTTCGCGTTGTTCTTTAAGATTCCTTGAAGGGAGGGGTGATTTAATCACTACCCCTCTCTCCTTGAGGCGGGTCGATTAGCTGAAACTTGGTCATTGAGATGTTCTTACTAACATACGACGTTAAGTCGGAGATGCCCGGTATAGAGCCTCTACAGCCATCTCAGCCTCCAGCTCAGCCTTAATCTTCGGGTGTCTCTCCACATACGAAGCGATCCCATGGGCGGCATGTCGAGCAGCCTTGGCGATGCGCTGGGCGGTGCGTAGGGTGTACTCGCTGGTCCGACAGGACTCCGCTGAGATCTCCGAGAGGAACAACGCGGCGACCACGGAGCGAGACTTAACATTCACCTTGCCGCTGGTGGTGTTGGTCCCCGCGCTTGTGTAGATCGACCCGGTGATAATGTCGTCTGCCCAGTTCGGCAGATGCGGCGTTGCAAGGAAAGGCATGAAGGCAGCCGCTGGGTTTGTAAATACGGTCTTCGGTCGGCCACGCTTGATAGGCTCAGCCTCGACAATTGGGACACAAGCCTCAGACTTCGTAACGGCAGCTTGGATGGTGGCGTAGTCGGCACTCAGGTCTTCGCTTCGGCGCTGGGAAGCCCATGCTTCAAACTCGGCTCTTGGGTCCTTACGTCGAACCATCTCCTTACGAGCGACGATTGCGCCTGTGACTGGATCAACGTGGAGGATGTGCCCAGTCTCCTGATCGACGTGGCGGTGTGGCAGGTTGGCGGGGAAGCTGGTCATGGTGTCGTTCTCCTGTGTAGTGGGTAGCCACAGTGAGGGGTTTTGCGACAACGAAATTCGGACCAGCAAACTCGAGCCTCAGGGCATCTTTAGGAATTCTACGAACACGCTCCTAAGCTCAAGCAGCAAGGCCAGTACCCAGCGAGTCGATTAGATTTCACGTAGGAGCGCAATCAGGTACGCAGTACCGCCGGGTTGCTCGACTGCTCAGCGTCGTACTTGCCAGTCTTGCGGATGGTCGGGAGGACTTCCTCAGTGACCCACTTACGGAATGGCTCGGATAGCGGTGAATTACCACGCAGAAGCATGGTGTAGAGCGATTGCTCAGGCATCAACCACAGCGCCGTCCAGTTACGGGTGTCCTTTCGAGAGGGCAAATTAAGAGAGGACTTTTTGTCCTCCCCTACCAGTTGGCCCAGCTTGAAAGCCTCAGGCGCTTGGCGTTTGATGTACTTGGTCACGTTGTCCTTTGCCAGTGGGAGACCAGCCGCATAGGCAGCTTGGGTTCCGAGGAACACCAGCTCATGCTCAGGGTGACCCACGAGGACATCCAGTTCGATGCCCATGAGAGGGACGCCATATTGGACATCCCTCCTTTAAGCTGATCTTTACGAACCTCTGTAACCGTTGCGCTGAGCGTTAGCTACGCAGTCAGAACGATTAACATAGCCTTGCGAAGAGGCACCAACGATACGGCCATTAGAAGCCGTGCGGTTCCAACGCCACTCACCAGCACGATCTTTATAGAATTCCCATGTATCCATGTTCGATTACCTTTGAGCTTAAGTGATAGTGCCAACTTCTTCCGTGCTGGAGAGACATCATGGCCCACACGTCGAACGTTCAACGTGCAGAGAGAACATGGATCCAAGCAGTGGCGTTTTCAAGGCCTAATGCCATCTTTTTTAAGCCATATGAACCTTTAGCTCAGAGCTTTCACTAACGCTGCGGCCATCCGCCCTACCTCCACAGAACTCCCAGCGCCATATAGATCGTTACTGATAGATCCCGAAGCGTGCCCCAAGATTGCCTCGGTGATTTCCACTTGAGTCGCAACGGCCTTCAAGGCACCAGCCAAGGAGTGTCGTAGCGAATGGAAAGTCTGGGTGCGGTCGATCTTCAGGCCCAAGACATTCCGAAGAGCGCCATTGAGCACCCCTGAAAACTGCCCTGCACCCAGCTTGAACAACTGCGAGTCGGCCTTCTCGACAAACCTGAGGAACGCCTGAAGATCAAACCCATAGGCTCCATCGGTTAGCGGCACGACACGAAGCGCGTTCTTGGTCTTGGCTGTCTTGCCATCGTTCCTATTAATGTCGATGACCCAGACGCCTTTGCCGTCAGTGCCTGGGATCTTCTTAACGTCAGCCTTGGTGAGCTGCCTCAGCTCCTCAATGCGAGTTCCAGTGATGACCCCAAGAGACAATGCCCAGCGCTGCCACGAGTCTTCAGGAAGCGTCTTGGTATGGGCCATGAGTGTCTTTACTTGATCCTGAGAGAACGCCTCACGGGAGCTATCGGCGCCTTTGGTAGGCTTTAGACCCTTATCGAAACTCTTGTCGATGTAGCCGTTATGCACAGCCCAATCCATGACAGTTGTAAGGCGGGTCAGTATCTTCTTCACGGTGGAAGCTGAGCGATCCTCAAGGAGCTTTTCCTTCAGAGCCACCATGTCAGCCCGTGTGTGGGTCTTCAGGTCAAGCTCACCCAGAACAGCAGCTATAGAGCCACAAGAAGACTTTATGTCCCTCATGGTGCTTGCTTCGACGTGTTCCTTGCGCTCCTCCATGTAAAGCTCAGAGATGGCCTTGAAGGTCAGCGGCTTGGAAGCTTCGGACGATAATACAGATAGGGACGGACGAAGGGCTACAGACGTGCTACAAGGATCGCCTTTGAGCTCTCTAACGATCTCGACCAGTTTCCCCGGCCTCCCATTCAGGCGCTCCTGAGATGCCTCAATGATCTCCAATGCCTTACCCACTGCTCGTTGCTGATTCAGGCTCAAGGACATCTTGGCGCTGGCCTCTCGGAGCGCTTCATGTTGCTCATCATGGATCATTTCATAGGCGACCAATGAGCTATCCCCGTGCGCCATCGTCAAGGATGACTCGGCGATGTCTACCAGACGCTCACGCAGTTCATCCCAAGTCGCCTCAGGGGTGTCGAAGTGATACGCCTTGAGGGTCTTGAGGATGTCCTTCGAGATGGTCATAGCGGTGGCCTTGTCGGTAGTTCTGAGCGAAAGCGTGAAGAAGCCTGTATCAGTGCCTTGAGGGCGAAGGCGAAGGTAATAGCGACCAGACCGGCGATAGTGGTACGGCTTGGCGAGGGCAGTTTGTAACAGGTTTGTCCCAGTTTGGGTGCGCTGGTTGGTGGTCATCGGCTGAAACCCCTGTATCCATTGGGTTTAGCCTCATCGCGTCGAGTTCTACAGCAACTATAAAGTCAGCCGCGACCTGATCGAACTGCGCAACCTGGCGCAAGTGGCGGAACTGATGATCCGCTCGGCCATGGAGCGCAAGGAAAGTCGTGGCCTGCATTACACCCTCGACTACCCGGACCTGCTGCCCGAAGCCCTCGATACTATTCTGGTGCCGCCCACCTACGCCGGCTGAACTTGAGCCGCACCCGCAGGCGTCGGTGCAAATCCACCGCCTGCGCATCCCGGGGTACACAGATCGATCTGACCCACCGTTCACCGCGCAATCGAAAGCGCAACACCACAATCAACGGCAATGCCAGGCTGTCCGGACGCAACTGCACCGGCTGCCAGCCATCGGCCTGATTCCACAACTGCCAGCCATCGGCATCACGACGCAATCGGCAAAAAGCTTTGGGATGACTCAGCAGAATCTGACGGGGCAATACCCACACAGCATGGATCAGACAGGCGGCCGCCCCGAGCAGGCTGGCCCAGAAAGGCAGGACAAGCAGAAACAGAGCGCACAGGGCCAGCGCCTGGGCCAGGAGATACGCCGCCAGCAACTGCCGTGAGGCATGCCAGCGGCATTCAAACGTATTACTTGGGCTGGACACGATCCAGAATCATGCGAACCATGCGCTGCAACTCAGGATCTTCAGACTCGCTGCGTTCCATGAACCAGCCGAACATGTCCTGATCCTCGCATTCCAGCAGGCGGACATACAGCGCGCGATCCACCTCGTTCAGATTCGAGTAGACCTCTTTCACAAACGGCACCAGCAACACGTCAAGCTCGAGCATGCCGCGGCGGCTGTGCCAAAAGAGGCGATTCAGTTCAACTTGTTCGACCATGGAGCGCTCCTCAAATAGGCCGCAAGTATACAGGCCCGAGGCGTGCCGAACAGTCGGCTTTGGTCGGGCGCCACCGATCCTTTATGAACTACCCATTTCAACACCACCCCCTTATGATGTGCCCCAGTCTATTTACCCTGCGATGACCCATGGCCGATTCTGCTTTTTTCTGCACCCTCTCTCATGAAGGCGTTCTCGCGGTTCGCGGCGCGGACGCCGGCAAATTCCTGCAAGGCCAGTTGACCTGCAATATCAATTACCTGAGTGATGACCGGGCCAGCCTTGGTGCCCGCTGCACGCAGAAAGGCCGGATGCAGTCGAGTTTCCGCATCGTGCTTGAAGGCGACGGCGTGCTGCTGGCCATGGCCGGCGAGTTGCTGGAGCCACAACTGGCGGACCTGAAAAAGTACGCGGTGTTCTCCAAATCGAAACTGACCGACGAAAGCGAGTCATGGGCGCGCTTCGGTCTGGAGCATGGGGATGCAGCCCTGAGCAGCCTGGGTCTGGAACTGTCGGCGGACACCGACAGCGTGGTTCGCCACGAAGGGTTGATCGCGATTCGCGTCTCCCCCGATCGTGCCGAACTCTGGGCGCCAGCCGATCAGGCCGACGCCATCAAAGGCAAGCTGTCTGCGCAATTGACCGAAGCCGAACTCAATCAATGGCTGCTGGGCCAGATCCGTGCCGGTATCGGCCAGGTCATGCCGGGCACCCGCGAACTGTTCATTCCGCAGATGCTCAATCTGCAAGCGGTCGGCGGCGTGAGCTTCAAGAAAGGTTGCTACACCGGGCAAGAGATCGTTGCGCGCATGCAGTACCTGGGCAAGCTCAAGCGTCGACTGTACCGCGTGCAACTGGACGCCAGCGAGTTGCCGGAGCCCGGCACCCCGCTGTTCGCTCCGAGCCACGGCAGTTCCATCGGCGAAGTGGTGCTGGCCGCCCGCGCCGAAAAGAATATTGAACTGCTGGCCGTGTTGCAGGCCGAAGCTGCCGAAGCGGGCGATTTGCATCTGGGTACGGTCGAAGGGCCGGCGCTGCACTTGCTCGACCTGCCTTACGAACTGGATCGCGACCGCGAAATCCAGCGTTGATCGCAGCATTTGTTGCAACACCCTAGAGAAATGACATGAGTGAGCTGGCGGATAAGGTCCAACAGGATTTGGTTGAGGCCATCGATAACGATGACCTGGTTCTGCCAACGTTACCGGAAGTGGCCCTGCAGATTCGCAAGGCCGCCGAAGACCCGGACATCAGCGTCAGCGACCTGAGCAAAGTCATCGGCCGTGACACGGCGCTCTCGGCACGGCTGATCAAAGTGGTCAACAGTCCCTTGCTGCGCGCCACGCAGGAAGTCACCGACCTGCATACCGCGATCACCCGGCTGGGCGTCAACTACAGCAGCAACCTGGCGATCGGTCTGGTGATGGAGCAGATCTTCCACGCACGCTCCGAGGTGGTGGAACAGAAAATGCGCGAAGTCTGGCGCAAGAGCCTGGAGATCGCCGGCGTCAGCTACGCATTGTGCCGCCGCTATACCCAGCTCAAGCCGGATCAGGCTGCATTGGGCGGGCTGGTGCACCAGATTGGCGTGCTGCCGATCCTGACCTACGCCGAAGACCATTACGAACTGCTGTCCGACCCCGTCAGCCTCAATCATGTGATCGATCACATTCATCCGCTGATCGGCGACAAGTTGCTGCGGGTCTGGGAATTCCCGGAGCGCCTCGTGGAGTTGCCGGGGCTGTATCAGGATCTGAAACGTGAATCGCCGCAGGTCGATTACGTGGATCTGGTGCAAGTGGCCAGCCTGTATTGCCACAAAGACACCGATCATCCCCTCGCCCGGATCGACCCGCTCAGTGTTCCGGCCTTTCGCAAGCTCGGGATAGACATCGACAACAAGGCGTTGTGCGAAGATCTGGAAGAATCGCGCTCGATGTTCTACTGAGTCTCAGCCTGCGATAAAACTCACCCGCACCTTCAACCCCACGGGCTCGCCATCGTGCAGGGTAATCTGCGCCAGATGGGCGCGACAGATCTCCCCGACGATCGCCAGACCCAGCCCGGAACCGGCAACCTGCTGGTTGCGCCGGTAGAAGCGCTCGAATACCCGGTCACGCTCATCCTGAGGAATGCCCGGGCCGTCGTCTTCGACTTCAAGCACGGCCGGCGACAGCACCCGCAAGATCACGTTGCCGCCCGATGGCGTGTGCGCCAGAGCGTTGTCCACCAGATTGCTCAGCAGTTCGTTGAGCAACGTCGGCTCGCCGCGCAGCCAGACCGGCTCGTCCGCTTCCAGCGCCAAAGCCACACCGCGCGCATGAGCCAGAGGCGCCATGGCCATGCCCAGTTCCCGGGCCAACTGGCTCAGATCCAGCAACTGCGCGCCGCCCTCGGCAATCGCCCGGGCACCGTTTTCCACCCGCGCCAGCGACAGCAACTGGTTGGCCAGATGGGTCAGACGATCGGTGCTTTGTGCCGAAGATTCCAGTGTCTCGCGCCAGATTTTCGGCTCGCCGGAACGCAGCCCCAATTCAAGACGGGCCTTGAGCGCTGCCAGCGGCGTGCGCAGTTCGTGGGCGGCATCGGCGATGAATTGCGCCTGTCGTTCGAACTGCCCGCGCAAGCGTTCGGTAAAGTGATTGAGCGCCCGCACCAGCGGCCACAATTCGTGCTGCACCTCCACCAGCGGCAAGGGCCGCAGATCGTCGGGCTGACGCTCCTCGACCGCCGTGCGCAAACGTTCGATCGGTCGCAATGCCGCGCTGACCGCAAACCACACCAGCAACAATGCGCCAATTGCCAGCATGCCCAGCCGCAACAAGGTATCGGCCGCCAGACTGCGGGCCATGCTGACACGCGCTTCGTCGGTTTCGGCGACACGGATTTCCGCCATGCCGTTCATGTTCGGTTCGGTCACCGCTTTCAACAGGCTGACCACACGCACGTTCTGGCCCTGATAGGTGGCATTGTAAAAACGCGCGAGCGCCGGATAGCTGTCGGTTCTCGGCGTTCCCGGCGGCGGGCCGGGCAGGTTTTCGTAACCGGAAATCAACTTCTGATGGATGTCGTTGACCTGGTAATAGATGCGCCCGGCGCTGTCGTAGGCGAAGGTGTCGAGGGCCACATAAGGCACGTCGGCACTGAGACTGCCGTCCCGCTGCGAAAGGCCGGCGGCGATGGTCCGCGCCGACGCCAGAAGTGTGCGGTCGTAAGCGGTGTCGGCGGCTTCGCGACCGTTCCAGTAAGCGCTCAATCCGCTGGCCAGCATCAATACCACCAACAACAGCGCGAGGTTCCACAGTAACCGCCAGCGCAGGCTGCTGGGCTTATGCATCGCGGCTTTCCAGCAGATAACCCAGGCCCCGGAAGGTCACGATGGCCACTGCATGACCGTCGAGCTTCTTGCGCAGGCGGTGCACGTAGATTTCGATGGCATCAGGGCTGGCCTCCTCGTCGAGACCGAACACTTGCGAAGCCAGTTGCTCCTTGCTCATCACCCGGCCAGGACGGGCGATCAGCGCTTCGAGCACCGCCTGTTCGCGGGAGGTCAGGGTTAACAGTTCTTCACCGAGGGTGAAGCGCCGGGTCTCCAGGTCATAGGCCAGCACACCACACCGCTGCAGGCGTTCGCCGCCCAGCACACTGCGGCGCAGCAAGGCTTTGACCCGAGCCTCGAGTTCGGTCAGCTCGAAAGGTTTGGCCAGATAATCGTCAGCACCCAGATTTAGCCCGTGGACCCGATCCTTGACGTCGCTGCGAGCCGTCAGCATCAGCACCGGCAGGTTCTTGCCCCGGGCCCGCAGACGCGCCAGCACTTCAAATCCGTCCATGCGCGGCAGGCCGACATCAAGGATCGCCATCGCGTACTCCTCGCTGCCCAGCGCCAGGTCGGCAGCCACGCCATCGTGCAACACGTCCACGGTCAGACCGGTGCTCTTGAGCGCCTGGGCAACGCTTTCGGCCAGTTGCAGATGGTCTTCGACGAGCAGAACACGCATGGAGCTTTACCTCATTCAGGGATGGCCGACGCCATTCTTTGCCGCGGAGTTTACAGCCGCAACCGCCGCTGTGAAGCCCGAAATCCGGGAAAGTCAGCTGAAAGGTTAGCGAAAGGTTAGCCCGTTAGAGTCGGGCCACGGACAGTTCCGACTGCCGTCGCTGATGCCACACAGCGATACGAAAAACGCCTCGAAGCGTTTTCGACCAATAAGAACAATAAACGGAGTACACCTCGCATGCCGTCCTTGCAGACCAAGGCTCTTAAGCCTGTTCGTCCTTCCCGTTTCAGCCCCGCCGCCCTTGCCGGTGCAGCCGCCCTCGCCGGTTTCGCACCGATGAGCTACGCCGATTTCATCGAAGACAGTTCCGCCACCTTCGAAACCCGCAACATGTATTTCAACCGCGACTTTCGCGATGGCACCAGCGCCCAGCAGTCCAAGCGCGACGAGTGGGCACAGGGGTTCATGCTCAACCTGCAATCGGGCTACACCGACGGCACCGTGGGGTTTGGTGTCGATGCACTGGGGATGTTGGGGGTCAAGCTCGATTCGAGCCCGGACCGCACCGGCACCGGCCTGCTGCCGACCCACGATGACGGTCGCGCGGCGGACGAGTACTCCAAACTCGGCCTGACCGGCAAAGTGAAGATCTCCGCCACCGAACTGAAGATCGGCAGCCTGATTCCGGAACTGCCGATCCTCAAGCCGAACGACGGGCGCATCCTGCCGCAGACCTTCGAAGGCGGTTTGCTGACCTCCAAAGAGATCAAGAACCTGACCTTCACCGGTGGACGTCTGGAGAAAGCCAAGGACCGCGACAGCACCGATTTCGAGGACATTGCCCTCAACAACAAGAACGGCCGTTTCGCCGGCACCGTCGCCGGCAAGCACTTCGACTTTGCCGGCGTGGACTACAAGTTCACCGACAAGATCACCGGCAGCTACCACTTCGCCCAACTCGACGACGTCTATAACCAGCACTTCTTCGGACTGGTCGCTTCGCGGCCGATGGGACCGGGCACCTTCGCCACCGACCTGCGTTTTGCCGTCAGTGACGATCAGGGCGCAGCCCGTGGCGGCAAGATCGACAACCGATCGCTCAACGGCCTGGTCAGTTATGCCCTGAGCGGCCACAAGTTCACCGCCGGCTATCAGCACATGTCCGGCGACAGCGCCTTCCCCTATGTCGATGGCAGCGACCCGTACCTGGTCAACTTCGTGCAGATCAACGACTTCGCCGGCGCCGAAGAACGCTCCTGGCAGGCGCGCTACGACTTCGACTTCGCCAGACTCGGCATCCCCGGCCTGAGCTTCATGAGCCGCTACCTGAGCGGTGACAACATCAAGCTCAAGAACGGCGATGAAGGCAAAGAGTGGGAGCGCAACACCGAGATCAAATATGTAGTACAAAGCGGCGCCCTGAAGGACGTTGCCGTGCGTTTGCGTAATGCCACTTATCGTTCCAACTACTCCGCTCGCGATGCCGATGAAGTGCGTCTGCTGGTGAGCTATAGCGTTGCCCTTTGGTAATTCAGTACGTCCATAACAACAACTCCCAAGGAGACTTAGATGAACTTATCACTGCGTAAAGTTGCTCTGGCCGCTGGCGTCATGCTGTTCGCCGGCCAACTGATGGCCGAACCCAAGCGCCCGGAATGCATCGCCCCGGCCTCCCCCGGCGGCGGTTTCGACCTGACCTGCAAACTGGCGCAAAGCGCACTGGTCAACGAAAAGCTGCTGACCAAACCAATGCGCGTGACCTACATGCCCGGCGGTGTCGGTGCTGTTGCGTACAACGCCGTCGTGGCTCAGCGCCCGGCGGACGCCGGTACGCTGGTGGCCTGGTCCAGCGGTTCGCTGTTAAACCTGGCGCAAGGCAAGTTCGGCCGTTTCGATGAAACCAACGTACGCTGGCTGGCGGCGGTCGGCACCAGTTACGGTGCCATCGCAGTGAAAAGCGATTCGCCCTACAAGACCCTGGATGATCTCGTTCAGGCACTGAAGAAAGATCCGAGTGCCGTAGTCATCGGCTCCGGCGGCACTGTCGGCAGCCAGGACTGGATGCAGACTGCACTGATCGCCAAAGCTGCCGGGATCAACCCACGCGACCTGCGTTACGTTGCCCTCGAAGGTGGCGGCGAGATCGCCACCGCCCTGCTCGGCGGCCACATCCAGGTCGGCAGCACCGACATCTCCGACTCCATGCCGCACATCCAGAGCGGTGACATGCGCCTGCTGGCCGTGTTCGCTGAAAACCGTCTGGACGAGCCGGAAATGAAAGACATCCCTACCGCTCGCGAGCAAGGCTACGACATCGTCTGGCCGGTTGTGCGCGGCTTCTACCTCGGGCCAAAAGTCAGCGATGAAGACTACGCCTGGTGGAAAGGTGCCTTCGACAAACTGCTGGCTTCCGAAGAGTTCGCCAAGCTGCGCGATCAGCGTGAACTGTTCCCGTTCGCCATGACCGGCCCGGAGCTGGACACCTACGTGAAGAAGCAAGTCGCGGATTACAAAGTGCTGGCCAAAGAGTTCGGCCTGATCCAGTGATCGTCTCTGTCTAGCGGCCGTGGCCTCGCGCATCGAGGTCGTGGCCCAGGAGTTCCTCATGCTGATTCAACGCATTTTTGCCTCGGTGTTACTGCTGGCCTGTGCCGGCCTGGCACTGATGGCGTGGCCCTATCAGGCTGCGTTTTCCTACGAGCCGGTCGGCCCGCGGGCGTTTCCTCTGCTGATGCTCGGCCTGATGAGCCTGGCGCTGCTGTACATGGTGTTTCGCCCGGCGCCGATCAAACACAGTGAAGACGAGCCGCCGCTGGACCGCGAAACCCTGACCAAGATCGGCATCTGCGTGCTGTTGCTGCTGGTGTTCGCCGGTCTGTTCGAGCCGCTGGGCTTCATCCTCAGCAGTTGCCTGATCGGCGTCCCGATGGCGCGCCTGTACGGCGGCCGATGGTTACCCAGCATCGTGGTGACCACGCTGATGGCCATCGGTCTGTACCTGCTGTTCGACCGTCTGATGGACGTACCGCTGCCCCTCGGCCTGCTCGACGTTCTGGAGAACTGATATGGATACGCTCGGATATTTGGGACAGGGCTTCGGCGTCGCGCTGAGCCCGTACAACCTGGTCACGGCGCTGACCGGTACGCTGATCGGCACCGTGGTCGGCCTGCTGCCGGGCCTGGGACCGATCAACGGTGTGGCACTGCTGATTCCCATCGCTTTCGCCCTGGGCCTGCCGCCGGAGTCGGCGCTGATCCTGTTGGCGGCGGTGTACCTGGGCTGCGAATACGGCGGCCGGATCAGTTCGATCCTGCTGAACATTCCCGGCGAAGCCTCCACCGTGATGACCACCCTGGACGGCTACCCGATGGCCCGCCAGGGTCTGGCCGGGGTCGCGCTGTCGCTGTCGGCGTGGAGTTCGTTCATCGGTGCGTTCATCGCCACCTGCGGCATGGTGCTGTTCGCCCCGCTGCTGGCGAAATGGGCGATTGCCTTCGGGCCGGCGGAATACTTCGTCCTCATGGTGTTCGCGATTGTCTGTCTGGGCGGCATGGCCGGTGACCGACCACTGAAGACGTTCATTGCGGCGTTGATCGGTCTGTTCCTGTCCAGCGTCGGCATCGACGCCAACAGCGGCGTGTATCGTTTTACCGGCGACAACATTCACCTGACCGACGGCATTCAGTTCGTGGTACTGGTACTGGGCCTGTTCTCGATCAGCGAAATCCTTCTGCTGCTGGAGAAAACCCATCGCGGCCAGGAAGCGGTGAAAGCCACCGGGCGGATGATGTTCAACTTCAAGGAAGCGGCGTCGGTGTTCGTGGTGAACATCCGTTGCGGCCTGCTCGGTTTCATCATGGGCGTATTGCCGGGCGCCGGCGCGACGCTGGCCAGTGCCGTGGCCTACATGACCGAGAAACGCATCGCCGGTGCCAGCGGCAAGTTTGGTCAGGGCGACGCCCGCGGCCTCGCTGCGCCGGAAACCGCGATCGGTGCCTCCGCCTGCGGCGCGCTGGTGCCGATGCTCACCCTCGGCGTACCGGGCTCCGGCACCACAGCGGTGATGATCGGCGCTCTGTCGCTGTACAACATCACCCCCGGCCCGCTGCTGTTCCAGCAACAGCCGGACATCGTCTGGGGCCTGATCGCCTCGCTGTTCATCGCCAACATCATGCTGGTGATCCTGAACATCCCGATGATCCGCATCTTCACCCGCATCCTCGCCGTGCCGAACTGGGCCCTGGTGCCGGTGATCGCGATCATTACCGGGATCGGCGTGTACGCCGTGCACGCGACCACGTTCGACCTGTTCCTGATGGTCGGCATCGGCATCTTCGGCTACATCCTGCGCAAACTGGACTTCCCGTTGTCGCCAGTTTTGCTGGGGTTCATCCTCGGCGGCCTGATGGAGCAGAACCTGCGCCGCGCACTGTCGATCTCCAACGGTGCCCTGGAAATCCTCTGGTCGAGTCCGATCACCTTCGGCGTCTGGGTGCTGACCGCGATCATGTTGCTGATGCCGCTGCTGCGCATCTGGCGCAAACGCTCGGCTGCGCAACGCGCCATTGCCGATGTTTGATCGGTCTTCCCTCAAATCCTGGTGGGGAACCCCGCTGGTCGGTCTGCTTGGCGGTTACATCGCCAGCCAGATCGGCTGGCCGCTACCGTGGATGGTCGGCTCGTTGCTGGCGATCATCCTGGTGCGCTGCCTGACTCCGTGGCAATTGGCCGAAATCCCTGGCGGCCGCAAATGCGGCCAGTGGATCGTCGGGATCGGTATCGGGTTGCACTTCACCCCACTGGTGATGGAGCAGGTGCTCAGCCACTTCGGCTTGATCTTCTTCGGCGCGCTGGTCACCAGCCTCTCGGCGGTGGTCGGCGTGTGGCTGATGCGCCGCACCGGCGAGGATCGCGCCACGGCGTTTTTCTCCAGCATGCCCGGCGGCTCCGGTGAGATGGTCAACCTCGGCGCACGCAACGGCGCGATGCTCAGCCATGTCGCGGCCGGGCAGAGTTTGCGGGTGCTGGTAGTGGTGTTGTGCGTTCCGGCGGCCTTCAAGTATCTGCTGGGTGACGGCACCCCGATTTCAAACGCCGGCAGCGTCGATTGGCGCTGGCTGGCGATTCTTTTTCCGGCGGGCGGCCTGCTCGCCGGGCTCTGGCAACGTCTGCGTCAACCCAACCCATGGCTGTTCGGTCCGCTGCTGGTCAGCGCGGCAGTGAGCATCGGCTGGGATCTGCACATCGGTTTGCCCAATGGCGGCAGCCAGATCGGCCAATGGCTGATCGGCAGCGGGCTGGGTTGCCACTTCAACCGGCAGTTCTTCCGCCGGGCGCCCTCGTTTATGGGACGCACGTTGATCGGCACGGCGCTGACCATGTTGATCGCGACGTTGGCGGCGTTGGGACTGAGTGCAATGACGCATCTGGATCTGCGTTCGCTGACCCTGGGCATGATGCCCGGCGGGATCGCCGAGATGAGCCTGACGGCGGAAACCCTGCAATTGTCAGTGCCGCTGGTGACGGCGATGCAGGTGATGCGGTTGTTGTTCGTGTTGTTTCTGGCGGAACCGTTGTTCAAGTATTGGAATAGAAACGGGGAATGCCCGTAAATCATGTAGACGCCCAATACGCTTCAAGAACGGAAGAGCATGCCTCGAAGCGTATTCTTGGCCAATCAGGAAATATCGAGTTTCCCCATCATCACTTCTACCGTTTTACCAGCCGAGCCGATGCGAGCTTTAAATTGAAAATCCGAGGCTTGATAACGCCTACCTTCGGCGACTCCAGTGAACGTGATCTCTCCTTCAAACGCTCGGAAGTATTCTTCGCCACCATTGTCATCAACGAAATAGCGAACGCCGATACCGCCGGGCCCGAGAGCGTGCTTGCCAATCGCGAGACCTGGTGGTAACTCAAAAATAATCGACGTGAAGAAGACAGAAGTAGCGACCCTACCACCTGCGGCGTAATAGACGCCGTCATTGCGGAGAAAAACATCTTTAGTGTCGATTACGCTCAGAGGGTCGGTTGGATCAAACCGCGTAGTTCTTGCAAAAAGACTTCCCAATGCCTTCGGAAAGGACTTTACATCATCGATGTTCAAATCATTCATGACGATCTCCCGCTCCATTGTTTACCAGCACAGTCGCCTGTGACGCCGACTGCACAACTAAACGCGGGTTTCACCTTTATATCTACTGTCAGAAATAACAGGTAGATGAAGCAATCCGACGGGCGGCTCTCACCACCCGAGAGACTTCAGAAGATTATTTAAACAACCGACGGCAGGCGCCACTCGATCGGCGCTTCGCCGTTCTGCTCCAGGAACTTGTTGGTGCGGCTGAAATGCCCGCAGCCGAGGAACCCGCGATAGGCCGACAGCGGCGACGGGTGCACCGACGTCAGCACCAGATGCTTGGTGGCGTCGATCAGCTTCTGCTTGCTCTGGGCATGCGCGCCCCAGAGCATGAACACCAGATGCGGCTGGCGCTGGCTGACCACCTCGATGATCCGGTCCGTAAAAAACTGCCAGCCCTTGTCCTTGTGCGCATTGGCGTTGGCGCGCTCGACGGTCATGGTGGTGTTGAGCATCAACACACCCTGATCGGCCCAGCTCTGCAGATAGCCATGGTTGGGGATGTCGATGTTCAGGTCGCGCTTCAACTCTTTATAGATGTTGACCAGCGACGGCGGCGCCGGCACGCCCGGTTGCACCGAGAAGCACAAGCCGTGGGCCTGGCCCGGGCCGTGGTACGGGTCCTGGCCGAGGATGACCACTTTTACCTTGTCCAGCGGCGTCGAATTCAGCGCGTTGAAGATCATCGGGCCTGGCGGATAGATTTCCTTGCCGGCCGCCCGCTCCTGCTGCAGAAAAGTGCGCAACTCTGCCATGTAGGGCTGGTCGAACTCAGCACGCAGTGCCTCCTTCCAGCTCGGTTCGAGTTTGATACGGTCGTCAGCAGTCATGGTTACATCCGGCAAAAACAATTGGGGCGAACCCTAGGAAAGCCGACCACGCTTGTCAATTGATCTGACGCAGATCCGGCACTTTCCCACGCAGCGGTCATACTGATCGTTCAAATTCCCGATCGAGGTCACGATGAATCTGCACTTCGAAGAACTGACCGGCACCGACGGCGCACGCATCGGCGTGGCCACTCTGGACGCCGAAAAGTCGCTCAATGCACTGTCCCTGCCGATGATCCACGCCCTGAGCGACAAACTGAACGCCTGGGCCAAGGATCCGCAAATCGTCTGCGTGCTGCTGCGCGGCAACGGCGCCAAGGCCTTCTGTGCCGGCGGCGAGGTGCGCAGTCTGGTAGAAGCCTGCCGCGCCCATCCCGGCGAAGTGCCGCCGCTGGCTGCGCAGTTTTTCAGCGCGGAATATCGTCTGGATTACAGCCTGCACACTTACCCGAAACCGTTGATCTGCTGGGGCCATGGCTATGTGCTTGGTGGCGGCATGGGCCTGCTGCAAGGCGCGAGCATCCGGATCGTCACGCCGAGCAGTCGTCTGGCGATGCCGGAAATCAGCATCGGCCTGTACCCGGATGTCGGCGCCAGCTGGTTTCTGTCACGACTGCCGGGCAAGCTCGGCTTGTTCCTCGGTCTGACTGGCGCGCACATGAACGGCCGCGATGCGATCGATCTGGACCTTGCCGACCGCTTCCTGCTCGACGAACAGCAACAGGAACTGATCGACGGTTTGTTGCAGTTGAACTGGCAGGAACAGACCGCCATGCAACTCAACAGCCTGCTCAAGGCGTTGCAGCAGGAAGCCGTGGCACAAATACCTGAGGCGCAATGGCTGCCGCGTCGGCAGCAGATCGATGAATGGCTGGATGTCAGCGACGTGATCTGCGCCTGGAAAGCCATCAGCCTGCATCGCGAAAGCAGCGACCTGTTGATTGCCCGTGCCGCGAAAACCATGAGTGAAGGCTCGCCACTGACGGCGCATCTGGTCTGGGAACAGATCGTCCGCGCCCGCCACTTGTCGCTGGCCGAAGTCTTTCAGATGGAATACACCCTGAGCCTCAATTGCTGCCGACATCCGGAGTTCAGCGAAGGGGTCCGGGCGCGGCTGATCGACAAGGATCACAAACCGCACTGGCACTGGCCGGACATCGCCCGGGTGCCGGACGCGGTGGTCGAGGCGCACTTTCACAAGGTGTGGGAGGGGCGGCATCCGTTGGCGGATCTCTCCAGTTACTGAAATCCGGGCACAAAAAAAGCGGCGCTCAATGCGCCGCTTTTTTGCGGGGGGTTACCAGCGGTTGCCTCGCCAGTGATCGCCACGGTCATAGTTACCACGACCCCGGTGATCGTCCCAGCCACCACGACGGTGGCCATCCCAGCGTCCACGATCATCGCCGTGCCAGCGACGGCTCTCGTAATAGCGCGGAGCCGGTTGGTAGTAACGAGGCGCCGAATAATACCGGGGCGCCGGTTGGTAGTAGCGCGGTGCTGGCTGGTAGTAGCGCGGTGCCGAATAATACGTGCCGCCGGTGTAATAAGTGCCACCGCTGTAATACGAAGGTGCCTGCGATGTGTAGACCTCTGAGCTGTAGTAGCCATCTCCGTAGGAATAAGGGACGCATCCGCCAAGGGAAAAAAGCATCACGGTAAACAGAAGAATTCGGCGATACATGGCGGCCTCCTGGACCGCGGGTAGCCACACCAGCGACGCTGGCAGGCGTCAGTCTTTCATTCGGCGACTGACGAAATATCTGACAGCGTTTTCTGAAACTGGTGCGTTTCTGTAACAAGTTGAAACATGTGATTGATGAAACCTTATTCACGAAAACATCGACTCATTCAGCCACTGATTAATGGTGGCCACCGTGATATCCGCCGCCGTGATAACCCCGTCCGTAACCGCCGCGATGGCCATAGCCGCCGTAGTAATAGCGGGCACCACCGTAGTAACGCGGACCGTAATAGCCACCGTAGTAATAGGGAGAGTAATAGCCGGGATAGTAATAGGTTGCGGGGTAGGCATCGTAGCTGCCGGCGTAGTAATAGCAACCGGACAGTCCCAGACCGAGCACTGCACCCAGCAGCACCCGACGCAGCAATTTTGAAATACGCATGACGGCCTCCTGAAAGACCTGCGACAGCAGTCGGCACAGACCGGCTGACAACAGATTTGACTGGCGAACCGCTACCGAGTGCCCACGCCCCAACGGGCATCGGATCAGCGGCCACCGCGCTGCATGACGGTGCAAGCGCGCACCAACACAAAGCGTCGCCTGCACCTGCCAACCTGGCCCATCCACCCGCAAGCCAAGTGGCAGAGGGCTCGCCGCTACTTGGCACGGCTCTCGCTTTAACAAACCCGTGCAGGAGTCATCACAGGTTCGCGGCACCACAATTTGCAATGGCTGACTAGGGTTCCGGCTCGCATCTGCGAGTGGCTGGTCCGAGAGTTGGCGACCTCCAGTTGAGGTTACACGGCGGGACAAAAGCCCGGGAGACAAGCCACCGTTCGCGGTGCCGCGTTGCCTTCCTGTCCGCCCTCGATCAACTGGAGAATCCGTCATGTCACGACTACGTATCCCCGCCCTGCTCGCCGCCGCCTTCGCCGCCCTCCTCAGCAGCCAGACCCAGGCTGCCCAGAAAGACCATTTCAGTGTGTGCTGGACGATCTACGCCGGCTGGATGCCATGGGAGTATGCCGGCAGTCAGGGCATCGTCGATAAGTGGGCGAAGAAATACGGGATCAAGATCGACGTGGTCCAGCTCAACGACTACGTTGAATCGATCAACCAATACACCGCCGGTCAGTTCGATGGCTGCACCATGACCAACATGGATGCGCTGACCATTCCGGCCGCCGGTGGCGTCGACAGCACCGCGCTCATCGTCAGCGACTTTTCCAACGGCAATGACGGCATCGTCCTCAAGGGCGAAGGCAAAAAAGTCGCCGACCTCAAGGGCATGGACGTCAACCTGGTCGAGCTTTCCGTCTCCCACTACCTGTTGGCCCGCGCATTGGATTCGGTCGACCTGACCGAAAAAGACCTGAAAGTGGTCAACACCTCCGACGCCGATATTTCCGCCGCCTTCAACACCGATCAGGTCAACGCCGTCACCACCTGGAATCCGATGCTCTCGGACATCAAGGCCAAACCCGGCGTGACCGAAGTCTTCAACTCCAGCCAGATCCCCGGCGAAATCATGGACATGATGGTGGTCAACAGCGCCACCCTCAAAGACAACCCGGCGCTGGGCAAGGCGCTGACCGGCGCGTGGTTCGAAGTGGTCGACTTGATGAACGCCAGGAACGCCGCCAGCAAAGCCGCGCTTGAGCACATGGCCAAAGCCTCGGGCACCGATCTGGCCGGATTCCAGGCGCAACTGGACACCACCAAACTGTTCGCCACGCCGAAAGAAGCCCTGGCGTTCGCCACCAGCAAGCAACTGCCGGAAACCATGCGCAAAGTTGCCGAGTTCTCGTTCCAGCACGGTTTGCTCGGCGAAGGCGCCAAGGACACCAGCGCCGTCGGCATGACCTTCGCCAACGGCGTGACCAGCGGCGACACCGGCAATCTCAAGCTGCGTTTCGATCCGACTTACGTGCAGCTGGCCGCCGACGCCAAGCTTTAAGCCACGGAGGATTTGGCCATGCGCCTGATCAATCGTCACCCGGATCGACCGAGCCGGCTGCTGCTGGTGATTCTGCCCTTCGCCCTGGTCTTGTTCGCCTACTTTATGGGCTCGGCCGAACGCCTGGCGGACAACCCCAACGACAAACTGCTGCCCAGCGCGGTGCAGATGACCGACGCGGTGAAACGCCTGGCCTTCAACGCCGACAGCCGCACCGGTGAATACCTGTTGTGGCAGGACACCGCGTCGAGCCTCGGACGCCTGGCCATCGGCCTCGGCATCAGTGCGCTGGCCGGGCTGTGCCTGGGCATCGCCGCCGGTACGCTGCCGCTGTTTGGTGCGCCGTTGTCGCCCGTGCTGACGGTGCTGTCGATGGTGCCACCGCTGGCGATTCTGCCGATTCTGTTCATCGTGTTCGGCTTGGGGGAATTGTCGAAAGTGATGCTGATCGTGATCGGCATCACCCCGTGCCTGGCCCGTGATCTGGAGCAACGCG
>Ga0105246_10000225_pt1 | contig 28731 bp, 23 predicted proteins | sample KBSM64metaG_FD_99694 | JGI IMG/M metagenome (GOLD analysis project Ga0105246, IMG submission 99694) | Miscanthus rhizosphere microbial communities from Kellogg Biological Station, Michigan, USA - KBS M6-4 metaG | ecosystem: Host-associated > Plants > Roots > Rhizosphere > Soil | place... | reverse complement strand
CGGCGTATTCGTAGCGGGTGAAGTGGCCGAGTTCATCGCGTTCGGCGATGATTTTTCCGTAGGGGTTGTAGCTGAATTCCCGATAGGTACCGTCGGGCTGGGTCAGTTTCAGCAGGCGTCCTATTGCGTCCCATTGATACTGAGTCAGCGCGCCGTATTCATCCTCCCGCGCAACCTGCCGGCCCAGATCGTCATAGCGATAACGCTTGATGCCGCCATTCGGAAGTTGCTCCTCTAGCAACTGTCCACGCTCATTCCACACCAGCCGATGACAGCTGTGGTCGGGATACCAGACCCCCGTCAGTTGTCCCCGCTTGTCGTAGCTGTAATCCGTCGCGTTGCCCTCCGGATCAATCCTGCGGATGACATCGCCTCGCTCATTACGCTCGTATTTCCAAACCGCCTCACCACGTCGCACGACCCGTACGAAACCATTGTCATGCTCGCAGGAAGTTGGCTCATCCTCCCCCGGAAACAGCGCGATCAAGCGTCCGGCTTCGTCGTACTGATACGCCGTCACCGCGCCCAGCGGGTCCTGCTCGACGGTCAGTCGGCCCTTGTCGTCGTAGGATTTGAAATACCGGGCACCGTCGGGATCGATGCGCTGTACCAGTCGCGCCCGGTCGTCATGGACATACACTTCCTGGCTGCCATCGGCGTTGTGCACGTTGACGCTGCCGTCATCGCCCCATACATAGCGCGTGTCCATCTGCGAAAAGCTGGCCCAGTGCCGGACACAGCGTGCGGCTTTACCAGACCTTTCCCACGCCCAAAAGAAACTCGCCCCACCGGCCAATTGCCGCTCAAGAATGACGTGCTGTTCGTCGTACCGATAAGCCTCGCGTTCACCGACGGCATTGGTCGCCGACACCAGTCGTCCGGCGTCGTCGTAGGCGTAGGAAACGACGTTCTGCTCGGTCACCCACACGAAGGGTTCATGGCCTTTGGCGCGATGAACCTGGTAGTCCACCGCCACAATCCGACCCAGCGCGTAGCGCAAGAGCAAAGAGCGCCCGGCACCGTTATCCAGTCGCTCAATACGCCCCAACCGATCCCGGAAAATGTGCAATCGGTTGTCATACGCATCGCTGATCGCCGTCAGCACACCGTCGCAAAAGTGATAAAACCGAGAAGACTGGGCCAGTACCAACTCGTCGGGAACAGAGCCCAAATAAATCGCCGCTTCCGCCAGGCTGTTGGTAATCGCCGGCCGAGCCGCCGTCGGCAAGGGCAGGGTGGTCGAGCGATTCTCGTGGTCGGTCCACACCACCGAATCGCCCGACACAGAAAGCCTGTGCGCCAGCGCATGACTCCAGCCAAACCCCAACCCGCAATTCACGTCCACCGCACTGGTGCGATACAAGCGCGTCCACTCGAACGGCAAGATGCCATCCAGCGCTCCGTCGGTCAGGGTCAGCAGTTCCTCGCCGGTGACCATCGACACCGGGCAACCGTGAGTAACGGTCTTGTCCGCAGAAGCCGCCGCATCGCCCTTCGGGTTGGACGCCACGGCCGGCACATCATCCACCGACTCCTGGCGGACCAATGCGGTGCGCTGCGTCTTGTTGCGCACCATCGGCACCGCGTTCGAAACCAGCGTATCGCCCGCCTTCAACGGCGCCACCGGCACCGCCTTGATCGGCGTCGCCGCGCTGCCCAGCAGCACCGGCTTGAGCGCTTCGCTATGCTCCACCAGGCGAACTTTCCCGAACTGCTCGGCTATCTGCTCCAGCCACCTGCGCACCCGGCGCGACTTGATGCCAGCCAGCACTTTCGTGCTCATGCGCAGCACAATACCCATGCCGCCCGTCGTCAGGCCCAATAACAGGTTGATGACGACCTCGGCGCCAATCTCGCCCAGCATTTCGTTCATATAGGGCGGTGGCAGCATGCGCATCCAGCTGACCAGCGCCGCCAGGTAAATGAACAGCAAAGGCTCGTCGCTCAGCACCAGCAGACCCTTGGCGAGCGTCTCGGCACTTAACGTCAGTAATTTTTCAAACTCGTCCTGGGAAAAGTAATGCAGCAGCTTTTCAGCATTGGCCAGGGGGGCTGACAGCCATTGAAATAACTGCTCTACGTCGTCCCAGATTGAGTAAAGGGAGTCGCTGAAACCTCGGGCATAGGCGCCGTACAGCGAAAGGTAGCGTTCGAGGAAGTTTGCCTCGGAGTACCCCTTCCACAGGGGTTCGAAAGTGGTCCCCCACTCACTGCGCAACCAGCCTTCCAGTGACGCAATGACCGACTGATAAGAAGCGTAAAGCGCCTTGAAATGCTCTGAAGAAACGTTGGGGTAGAAACTGACTCGGTACTTCTGGTTGCGATCACACTCGGTGATTTCCAGAATGCCGCTGGGACCGATGGTCTTATGGATAGGGTCCCCCAGCGGACCGCCGCCTGGATCGATGCGCTGCACCACGACCGGCGTGTTGCCGATCGGCACGAACCGCGAACTCTGGAACATATGCACCAGGGTCAACGTGCCGTTGGCTGCACACGTGGCGACCGTGCTGCTGGGAAAGAGCGACCGATTGATCGGCGCTACGAGCGCTACTTCTTCTCCCACCTTGAACACTTGCTCGACATTCAGTGCCGAAAAGCTGAAAAAGCTTTGAGCCCAGGTGTCGTATGGGTGCAGGCACCCCCGGAAATCGCTGAGGATGGATTCGACGTCCCGCGTCTTTGCGTCCATCGCGGCCAACACCAGGAAGCCAATGGCTTGGCTGGTTGCGTCGATCATGGGTGAGCCCTGTCGATCAGGGCTTTAACTGGAAAAACCATCTGCAATCCCTCGCACTGTTTAATCAGGCGAAGGACTTTGCAGCGGTTTTCAGAGGCGGGGAGTAGAGCTTATCCGACGGTTATGTGGGAAGTTTCAGCCAGAGTCGCAGTGAGTTCGGCATACCCACGAACCCCGGTTAGACTTGCCTGTCGATATCCCCATCGCCCGACCCGCCGTTCACCAAGGAAGCCATATGTATTCAACCCGCCTGATCCTCTGCCTTGCAACTTTACTGGTGCTGGCCGGTTGCTCCACCTCACGCGGTCCGCAGCAACCCGAGCGCAGCGAGGCCGAGGTGAAGGCGCAGATCGTGCGCCTGCTCCCGGCCAAGGTCGCGGACCGCGAAGGTTGGGCCCAGGATATCTACACCGCGTTCGACACCCAGAAGATCTACCCCAGCACCGAAAATATCTGCGCCGTACTGGCGGTAACCGAGCAGGAGTCCACCTATCAGGTCGACCCACCGGTACCGGGCATGGGCAAGATCGCCCAGGACGAAATCCTGCGGCGTGCCGGGAAGGTTCATGTGCCGGCGTTTGTCGTGCGCAGCGCCTTGCAATTGCGCTCGCCCACCGGCAAAACCTACGCCGAGCGTTTGAATGCTGCGCGCACCGAGAAGGACCTGAGCGGGATCTTCGACGATTTCATCGGCGTGGTGCCGTTGGGCAACACGCTGTTTGGCGGCTTCAACCCGGTACACACCGCCGGCCCGATGCAGGTCAGCATCGACTTTGCGCAGAAACAGGCGAGGGGTTATCCCTACACGGTAGACGGTACGATTCGCCGCGAAGTGTTCACTCGCCGTGGCGGCATGTATTTTGGTATCGCCCATCTGCTGGGCTACCCGGTCAGCTATGACCAGCCGCTGTACCGCTTTGCCGATTTCAATGCGGGTTGGTACGCCAGCCGCAATGCTGCGTTCCAGGCCGCTGTCAGCCGCGCCTCTGGCACCGAACTGGCGCTGGACGGGGATTTGATTCGCTATGGTTCGTTGCTGCCCGGCACCACTGAGTTGGCGGTGCGTTCGTTGGGGGCGAAACTGGAGATGCGCAACCCCAGCATTCGCAGTCAACTGGAACAAGGCGAAGCGTTGGACTTCGAGGACACCACCCTCTACAAACGCGTGTTCGCCCTGGCTGACAAGGCTGCCGGCAAACCGCTGCCACGGGCGATCCTGCCGGGCATCGTGCTCAAGAGCCCGAAAATTACCCGCAATCTGACCACGGCGTGGTTTGCCAAACGTGTGGATGAGCGCTATCAGCGTTGTATGAAGCGCTGATTTCTTGCGGCGTTTGATCGTTCCCACGCGGAGCGAGGGAACGATCAAACGATCAATAAAGAAAAGGCCCGGTTTTCGTGGAACCGGGCCTTTTCCGTGTTGCTCTTGGATGATCAGCCGCGTTCGAGGGCGAGGGCTACGCCTTGGCCACCACCGATGCACAGTGTCGCCAAGCCTTTTTTTGCGTCGCGCTTGATCATTTCGTGCAGCAGGGTCACCAGCACGCGGCAGCCTGAAGCACCAATCGGGTGGCCGATGGCGATGGCGCCGCCGTTGACGTTGACCTTTTCGGCGTCCCATTCCAGCTCTTTGCCCACCGCCAGGGATTGCGCGGCGAAGGCTTCGTTGGCTTCGATCAAATCCAGCTCGCCCAACTGCCAGCCGGCCTTGTCCAGGCAGCGGCGGGTTGCCGACACCGGGCCGATGCCCATGATTGCCGGGTCAACCCCGGCGTTGGCATAGCTGGCGATTCGTGCCAGCACGGGCAGGCCGAGGGCCTTGGCTTTGGCGGCGCTCATCAACAGCACCGCTGCGGCGCCGTCGTTAAGGCTGGAGGCGTTGCCGGCGGTGACGCTGCCGTCCTTTTTAAAGGCGGGTTTGAGCTTGGCCAGGGACTCGGCGGTGGTACCGGCACGCGGCTGTTCGTCCACGTCGAAGACCAGCGGGTCGCCCTTGCGCTGGGGAATCAGGATCGGCGTGATCTCATCGGCAAACCGTCCGGCTTCGATGGCGGCAATTGCTTTTTGCTGGGAGGCAGCGGCAAAGGCATCCTGTGCCTCACGGCTGATGCCGTACTTGTCCACCAGGTTTTCGGCGGTGATGCCCATGTGGTAGTCGTTGAACGCATCCCACAGGCCGTCGGTGATCATGCTGTCGATCATCTTGGCGTGGCCCATGCGCAAACCGGTGCGCGCGGCGGGCAATACGTACGGCGCCAGGCTCATGTTTTCCATGCCGCCGGCAATGATCACGTCCGCGTCGCCGCAACGGATCGCCTGCGCCCCCAGGTGCAGGGCCTTGAGGCCCGAACCGCACACCTTGTTCAGGGTCAGGCTCGGCACGGCGTGGGGCAGGCCGGCGAGAATCGAGGCCTGGCGCGCCGGGTTCTGGCCGCTGCCTGCGGTGAGTACCTGGCCGAGAATCACTTCATCGACTTCGGCCGGGTCAAGGCCGGTCTGCTCCAGCAGGCGACGAATCACCGCAGCGCCCAGTTCAGGGGCCGGGATAGTGGCCAGCGAACCCTGGAAGCTGCCCACCGCGGTGCGGGTGGCAGCAACAATCACGACGTCTTGCATGGAATCTGTCCTCACTGGAAATGCATTTCTGGAACGTGGTCCGGGACGATCAGTTTACCGGCGGTCTTGCTGACAATCTCTTCAACGCTGACGCCAGGTGCGCGTTCCTTGAGGACAAAAGCGCCATTTTCGATTTCCAGGTAGGCCAGGTCCGTCAGCACGCGCTTGATGCAGTGGGCGCCGGTCAGCGGCAGGCTGCACTGGCTGAGCAGTTTCGACTCACCGTCCTTGGACGCGTGGGTCATGATCACGATGATATTTTCCGCGCCGGCCACCAGGTCCATCGCACCGCCCATGCCCTTGACCAGCTTGCCGGGGATCATCCACGAGGCGATGTTGCCCTGGACGTCGACTTCAAAGGCGCCGAGTACGGTGAGGTCGACGTGGCCGCCGCGAATCATCGCGAAGGACTCGGCGGAGGAGAAAATCGAGGCGCCGATGCGTGCGGTGACGGTTTGCTTGCCGGCGTTGATCATGTCGGCGTCAATGGTGTCTTCAGTCGGGAACGGCCCCATGCCGAGCAGGCCATTCTCCGATTGCAGCATCACTTCCATGCCGTCGGGAATGTAGTTGGCCACCAGGGTCGGAATGCCGATGCCGAGGTTGACGTAGAAACCGTCCTGCATTTCGCGGGCGACGCGTTGAGCCATTTGTTCGCGGGTAAGAGCCATGGTTGATTCCTCTTATTGTTCTGGACGTGGATTATTTGCGGACAGTGCGCTGTTCGATGCGCTTCTCGAAGGTGCCGCAGATGATCCGGTCGACGTAGATGCCAGGGGTGTGGATCTGCGCCGGGTCCAGTTCGCCCGGTTCGACGATTTCCTCGACTTCGACCACGGTGATCTTGCCGGCGGTGGCGGCCAGCGGGTTGAAGTTCTGGGCGGTGTGACGATAGATAACATTGCCGAAGTGATCGGCTTTCCAGCCTTTGACGATGGCGAAGTCACCGGTGATGGACTCTTCCATCAGATAGGGGCGGCCGTTGAATTCGCGGGTTTCCTTGCCTTCGGCGACAGGAGTGCCGACCCCGGTGGCGGTAAAGAAGGCCGGGATGCCCGCGCCGCCTGCACGCATTTTTTCCGCGAGGGTGCCCTGGGGGGTCAGCACCACTTCGATTTCGCCGCTCAGCAGCTGCTTTTCGAACAGAGCGTTTTCGCCCACGTAGGAAGCGATCACCTTACGGATCTGCTTTTCTTCCAGCAGCACGCCCAGGCCGAAACCGTCGACGCCGCAGTTGTTGGACACCACGGTCAGGTCACGGGTGCCTTTGCGCTTGATCTCATTGATGAGGTTTTCCGGAATGCCGCACAGGCCAAAACCGCCGGAGAGTACGGTCATGCCGTCTTCCAGGCCTGCCAGCGCTTCTTCGTAGGACGCCACGCGCTTATCGAAACCTGCCATATGCACCTCTTTTATTGTTTGTGGGCCAGCCAATGGACCGAGTGTTGCGCTGAAGGATTGATTTGTTAAGTTGTTTTTTAAGGTTGATTGATTTAGAAAACAGCATAGTCGATCACCCTGCGAAGTAGCCTCATGACCATTAAACAAATGCGTGCCTTCCTGGCCGTGGCCCAGAGCCTGAGTTTTGCCGCTGCGTGTGAGCGTCTGCACCTGTCCCAATCGGCGCTGAGCCTGACGATCAAAGGCCTGGAAGAAGGCCTGGGCGGGCGCCTGTTCAGCCGCAATACACGCAATGTCGCGCTGACGCCCGAAGGCGAATCCCTGCTGCCGCTGGCGCGCCGATTGATTGCCGACTGGGACAACGCCGAGGACGAACTGCGCCAACGCTTCACCCTGCAACGCGGGCGTGTAACGGTGGCGGCGATGCCGTCATTTGCCGGCAACCTGCTGCCACCGATCCTGAAGATATTCCGCGCGCGTTACCCTCAGGTGAACGTGACGGTGCATGACCTGATCAACGAGCAGGTGCTGGAGATGGTGCGCGACCGCCAGGTGGAACTGGGCGTGGCGTTCGAGCCGTCCGACGGTTCGTCACTGGCGTTCACGCCCTTGTACCTGGACCGGTTTATCGCCGTGGTACCGGGCGATTCGCCTTTGGCGCAGGTGGCCGAGATCGACTGGAAAACGCTGTTGGAGCAACCCTTCATCACCCTCCAGCGTCCATCGACGGTGCGGGTCATGCTCGAAGAGCACTTGGGCGCCTTGCAGATGAAACTGCCCGTGGCGCTGGAAAGCCATCAATTGGCTACGGTGGGCAAGATGGTTGCCAGCGGTTTGGGCGTCAGTGCTGTACCTGCATTGTGCGCACAGCAGATGGAGGAGGCGGGCGCCCGTTGCATCACCTTGACCGGCCCGGTGATCGAGCGGCCCATTGGCGTACTGACCAAGCCTGGGCATGAACTGTCGGCAGCGGCGCAGGTGCTGTTTGATATCTTTAAAGATGAAGCGGGGAAGGGGCGGTTTCCAACTTTTGAGTACACCACATAATAAAAGTGGGGGCTGGCAAGCCAGCCCCCACATTAGAACAACTACTTAGTAGTAACGATCAATCACTTTAACTTGCGAGCTGTCTTTGAAAGACGCCCAGGCATTGTTAAGTGTGTCGAATACCTGCTCGATGAAGTTGCGATCGGCCGCCGCTTTCTTGCCGACATAACCCTGGCCGCGCCGGTACATCTTCAGGCGCGCCGCCAGTTCACGGTGATTGCGGTCGAACTCGGCTTCTTCGGTGTGAGGCGCTACGCAGTCAAGTTGAACTTCGCCCGATTTGCCAATCCACAGGATATGGTCGTCGAGTGTGTCTTTCTGCGCGGCAAACATCTCAGCCAGTTCATCGATAGTGGGTTGGTTGTTCAGATTCATGTGTAAGCCCCTTGACCAGTTGGCGATCTATCAATTGATTCGTTAACACTTCAAAGTTGTCTCCGGCTCAGAAAACCGGGCGTCAGTGACGGTCTGCCGAATACGGGCAGGGTCGTGAACCGATGCATGTAGTTTTGCTGATGAACCGCTACGCAACGCTTTCATAACGAAGACAAGCAGCGCTTTAGCTCCTTGTACCGTTCCCTTTCGGGGCCAGTCAGCTTCATCAATCTGCCTTGTGGGCAGTGCACATCCGGAAAAACAGCTCGGCGGTCAGACGAGCCTGTTCAAAACGCGTGTTACCAACACTCCCGATCCGGGAGACGTCTCGATAATGCAAGGACAAAAAGCTTACGTCAACGGTTATGTAGTGATTATTTTAAGGCACTACATAAATCGTTGTGGGGGCGGGGAGATGCAGGAAAAACGTGACTTGGGCGTCATTTTTCGTGCGCTGGGTCGCGTGATAGCGTTTGGTAAGGTAAGTAAGTTGCACGGGGCGCTTGTGGGTTTTTCGCGAGCAAGCTCGCTCCTACAGGCGCTCGACCAGCAGAGGTAATAATTGCTCACACTGCGCTTCGACCTTTACCTGCAGGAGCTCATCCCCGCGGGTCTTGCCCAGGTTGATGGCAATCACCGGTTTGCCTTGTTCCACCATTGCTTTGCACAGGCGAAACGCCGAATAAGCCATCAGCGATGATCCCACTACCAGCAGCCCCTCGGCATCGTTCACGGCAGCCATGGCTCTGGCTGCGGTAGCGGGCGCCACGTTTTCACCAAAGAACACCACGTCCGGTTTCAGCCGTTGCCCCCCGCAGTGGGGGCAGCATGGGACCTGGAAGTGCTCCTCGAAAACAGGGTCGAGCAAGGTATCGCCGTCAGGCGCCTGCGCCGCATGGACGTGCGCAAAGTGCGGGTTGTCGATTTCCATCCGCCGCTGGATAGCGTCGCGCTCGCTACGCTGCCGGCAATCCAGGCACAGCACCCGGTGCAAGCTGCCGTGCAACTCGATCACCTCGTGGCTGCCGGCCTGATCGTGCAGCGTGTCGACGTTTTGCGTGATCAGGCCACTGATGATCCCACGTTGCTGCAACGTCGCCAGGGCCTGATGCGCCCTGTTCGGTTGGGCAAGGCGCACCCGTGGCCAACCCAGCATTGCCCTGGCCCAATAACGGCGGCGTGCCTGCGCGGTGGCGAGGAACTCTTGGTACATCATCGGCGCTTTACCCCGGCGCACACCTTCGCCGTCACGGTAGTCGGGAATACCCGACGAGGTGCTGATGCCCGCACCGGTCAGCACCAGGAAGCGCTTTTCGACCATCGCCCGGTGCAGCGTGTCGAGGTGGTCTGCTTGATGTTGCAGCGTGTCGAGCATGGGATCTCCTATTCGCCGCGGATGTACTGCTCCAGCTGTTTGATCAAGGCGGCTTGTTCAGCAATGGCTTCCTTGACCAGGTCGCCGATGGACAACAGGCCGAGCAGTTTGCCGTCTTCGACGACCGGAAGGTGGCGCAGGTGACTGTCGGTCATGATGTTCATGCACGCCTCGACCGTTTTATGGGTATCTACGGTAATGACCGGGGAGCTCATCACGTCGTCAACGCGGGTGGTCACCGACGACAGCCCCTTGAGGATGAGTTTGCGGGCGTAATCGCGCTCGCTGATGATCCCCACCACTGCGCCGTCCTTGACCACTGGCAAAGCCCCGACGTTTTTCTCGGACATGCGCACCAGCGCCTCGAACACGGTGTGGTCCCACTGGATAGTGTGGACCTCCTGGTTCTTCTGGTCCTTGGCTTTGAGCAATTCTGCGACGGTTTTCATGGCGGCCACTCCGGTGTTGTTGTTAGGTAGTCAGCTATCCCCTACAGAATCCTAGACGCACTACGTCGCAGCAAGGTCCAAAGCGGCGTCAAACCCGTCGAAAAGCGTCATTCGCCGGATTTTTTTGCGATTTAACCGGCATTTGCCGGCCTTTTTGCCCGCTTGGCGCTGGTTGTCGTCTTGCGTGGCGCGCTCTTGCGTTTGTTTTTCCATGGCGCCGCGCCTTTGATTGCCGGGCTGGCGGGGGCGGTGATGGTCATGCGCATGCCAGTGCAGCGAGCCACCTGCTTGCTCATCCACGCGGCTTGTTTGGCGACGAATTCTTCCAGGCTCATTTCGCCGCTTTGCACCATATCCAGCGCCTGTTCCCAGATGGCGGTGGTGCCGGGGTCAGCGATGGCACGGGGTACGGCATCGATCAGGCTGAACGCGGCCGGGGTGGCCGACAGTGCCTTGCCGTTTTTCACCAGGTAACCTCGGTCCAGCAGGCCCTGGATGATGCCGGCGCGGGTGGCCTCGGTGCCGATGCCGGTGGTGTCCTTGAGTTTCTGCTTGAGCAGTGGGTCTTCCACCAGCTTGGCGACGTTTTTCATTGCTTTGATCAGGTCGCCTTCAGTGAAAGGCTTGGGCGGTTGGGTCCACAGGTCCTTCAGGTTGACCCTGGCCACCGCGCAGTCCTGGCCTTGCACCAGCATCGGCAAGGCTTGGGGAGCAGGAACGTCCCGACCTTTGGCGGGGGCAAGGGCTTCGGGCAGTGCGCGTTTCCAGCCGGGTTCGATGATGACCTTGCCCACGGCACGCAACGCCTGGCCTGCACAGTCGAAGTCCGCCTGGGTCCGGTCGTATTCATGGTTGGGCAGAAATTGCGCCAGGTAGCGTGCGCGTATCAGCGTGTAGACCGCGCGGTGCTTGCCGGTGAGTTGCCCGACGTCCTTGCCGGCCCCAGTGGGGATGATGCCGTGGTGGGCGCTGACCTTGGCGTCGTTCCAGGCGCGTGAGCGGCGCTGGGGATCGATATGCTGCATCAACTCGGCCACCGCTGCGTCCGCGCGGCCGAGTGCGGCGAGGATTTTCGGCGCTTCGCTGTGCTGGCTCAACGGCAAGTAACCGCAATCGCTGCGCGGGTAGGTGATGACCTTGTGGGTTTCGTAGAGCGATTGGGCGATATCCAGGGTTTCCTGGGCGCCGAGGCCAAGCTTTTTGGAGCAGATTTCCTGCAGGGTGCCAAGGTCGAAGGGCAGGGGGGCGGCCTCGCGCATGCGTTCGGTGCGCAGCTTTACCAGTCGCGCATCGGCCGCGCGGCTCATGGCGGCGGCGGCGTCCCGGGCCAGCTGCGGGTTGAGGCAACGGCCCTGGTCATCGCAGGCATCGTCGGTGGCGCGCCATTGCGCGGTGAAGGTCATGCTTTGGTGGCGCAGGTCCACGTCGATGGCCCAATACGCCACGGGGATGAAATCGGCGATGCTGCGGTCACGGTCGACCACCAGGCGCAGGGTGGGGGTTTGCACGCGGCCGACCGGCAATACGCCCTGATAGCCGGATTGACGTCCGAGCAACGTAAACAGGCGGCTCATGTTCATGCCGATCAGCCAGTCGGCACGGGAGCGGCCCAGGGCCGAGTGATACAGGTTGAAGGTATGTGCGCCGGGCTTGAGCGCGGCCAGGGCCTTGCGGATAGAGGCATCATCGAGCGCCGACAACCACAACCGCTGGATCGGCCCGCGATAACGGCAATGTTCCACCAGCTCACGGGCAATCATTTCACCCTCGCGGTCGGCGTCGGTTGCGATCACCAGTTCCCTGGCTTCCCCCAGCAGGCGCTTGACCACCTTGAACTGGCTGGCGGTCCTGGGCTTGACCTGCATCTTCCATTTTTCCGGGACGATCGGCAGGTCGGCCAATACCCAGCGCTTGTATTTGGCGTCATAAGCGTCAGGCGGGGCGGTTTCCAGCAGGTGGCCGATGCACCAGGTGACCGTGACCCCGTTGCCCAGCCAGCATCCATCGCCCCGGCGGCTGGCACCGAGCACGGCCGCGATGTCCTTGGCTTGGGAAGGTTTTTCACAGAGGTACAGCTGCATGGTCATCACATCGAATCGGGTTGATGCCTTGCAGGATGCTTAGTCAAAGCGAATTGAGCAACTGTTATCTGTATGGATGTACAGCTAATTATGTAGGCATCACAGATGAATGTGGGAGGGGGGCTTGCCCCCTCCCACAGGGGATGTGCAGTGCTTAAGGCAACTCAGTTATTGTCGATATCCACATGCCGCGTTTCCTTCAGGCAGAACAGCCCGACGATCAGGCTCACGCCGGTCACCACCACCGGGTACCACAAGCCATAGAAGATATCCCCGGTGTACACCACCAGCGCAAACGACACGGTGGGCAGGAACCCGCCGAACCAGCCATTACCGATATGGTAGGGCAGCGACATTGAGGTGTAGCGGATGCGTGTCGGGAACAGTTCCACCATCAGCGCCGCCAAGGGGCCGTAGCACATGGCTGCGATCAGGATCAGTGCCACGATCAGCGCCACCACCATCACCTTGTTGACCTGGGCCATGTCCGCCGAACTCGGGTAGCCGGCCAGCGTCACTGCGCCACGCAAGGCCGCTTCATCAAAGCCATCAATACTGACGTCGCCCACGTTGACTTGTACCGGCGCGCCGGCTGGGGCGGCCACGCTGCTGTAGGGCAGGCCCTGCTTGACCAGGAAGGTCTTGACCTTGTCGCACGGGCTGTCAAAGCGCGCCTTGCCCACCGGGTCGAACTGGAAGGTGCAGGTGGCCGGATCGGCCAGCACCGTAATCGGTGCCTGGCGGCTCGCCTGGTCCATGGCCGGGTTGGTGTAGTGCGCCAGGCCCTTGAAGATCGGGAAGTACAGGAAAGTCGCCAGCAGCAGGCCAAGCATCAGCACCGGCTTGCGCCCGACCTTGTCCGACAGCCAACCAAACAGGATGAAGAACGGCGCGCCAATCACCACGCTGATGATCAGCAACATGTTGGCCAGGGCCGGGTCCATCTTCAGGAACTGAGTGAGGAAGAACAGCACATAAAACTGCGCCGCATAAAAGGTCACCGCCTGCCCGCCATTGATGCTGAACAGTGCGATCAGTACGACCTTGAGGTTTTCCCACTTACCGAACGAGTCGCGGATCGGCGCCTTGCTGGCCTTGCCTTCCTCTTTCATTTTCAGGAACGCGGGCGATTCGTGCAGGCTCATGCGAATCCAGGTGGAGATGCCCAGCAACACGATGGAGAACAGGAACGGGATACGCCAGCCCCATACCTCGAACTGGTCGCCGGTGAAGTAACGGCAGGCCAGCACCACCAGCAACGACAGCAACAGGCCGAGGGTGGCGGTGGATTGAATCCAGCTGGTGTGCAAGCCACGTTTGCCGGCAGGCGCATGCTCGGCCACATACGTGGCGGCGCCACCGTATTCACCGCCCAGCGCCAGGCCTTGCAGCATGCGCAGCACGATCAGAATGATCGGTGCGGCGATGCCGATGCTGGCATAGGTCGGCAGCAGGCCCACGCAAAAGGTGGCCACGCCCATCAGAATGATGGTGACGAGGAAGGTGTACTTGCGCCCGATCATGTCGCCCAGGCGGCCGAATACCAGCGCGCCGAACGGCCGCACCACGAAGCCTGCGGCGAATGCCATCAGCGCAAAGATAAACGCCGTGGTGTCGTTGACCCCGGCAAAGAACTGCTTGCTGATCACCGCCGCGAGGGCGCCGTAGAGGAAGAAGTCATACCATTCGAAAACTGTCCCGAGGGACGAGGCAAAGATGACTTTCTTCGAGTCGTTGCCGGTGCTCGCATCCATCGCCGAGCCCAGGGGTTGAGCATGTTCTGACATCGGGTAACCCTCACAGTGATTATTTATTGTTGTTCCACTGTCGGCGCCGGGTGCGGCGCCGCTATTCAGATTGCGTGAACCAGTTCTCTCTGCGGGGCGAGGCTCCTTGTGGGCGGTGAAAGGATCAACTGCGCGGCCTTCTCGGCGATCATCAGCGTCGGTGAGCAGGTGTTGCCCGAGGTAATGTGCGGCATGATCGAGGCGTCGGCGATGCGCAGGCCCGGTACGCCATGCACGCGCAGCTGTGCGTCGACCACGGCGTCCTGGTCATCGCCCATGCGGCAGGTGCCCACCGGATGGAAGATGGTCGTGCCGATGCGCGCCGCGGCTTCCTGCAATTGTTCTTCGGTTTGCAGCGCGTCACCGGGCAGGTATTCCACCGGCTTGAACCGGCTCAGGGCCGGCGCGGCCACGATTCGCCGGGTCAGGCGAATGGCGTCGGCGGCCACGCGCAGGTCTTCGGGGTGGCTGAGGTAGTTGGGCTGGATCAACGGTGCGTCCGCCGGGTTGGCCGAGCGGATATCGATGCGCCCGCGGCTGTGTGGGCGCAGGTCGCAGACCGAGGCGGTAAAGGCCGGGAACGCGTGCAGCGGTTCGCCAAAGCGCTCCAGGGACAGCGGCTGCACATGGTACTGAAGATTGGCCGAGGTCTGCTCCGGCCCGGAGCGGGCAAACGCGCCAAGCTGGCTGGGCGCCATCGACAGCGGCCCGCTGCGGTCATACAGGTAGCGCAGGCCCATGCCCATCTTGCCCCATACGGTGCCGGCGATCTGGTTCAGGGTGCGCGCGTTTTCCAGCTTGTAGATCAGGCGCAGTTGCAGGTGGTCCTGCAGGTTGCCACCCACGCCCGGCAGTTCATGCACCACGTCGATGCCCAACGGTTTGAGCACGTGGGCCGGGCCGATACCCGAGCGTTGCAGGATGCCTGGCGAGCCCACGGCACCGGCGCACAGCACGATTTCCCGGCAGGCTTTCCAGCTCAGTTGCTGGCCGTGCCGGCGCCCGATCACGTGGGAGGCGCGGCCGTTTTCCAGCACCACGCGGTCGACCTCCACCTCGGTCAATACCGTCAGATTGGGCCGTTGGCGGACCGGTTTGAGAAACGCCTTGGCCGCGTTCCAGCGCACCCCGGCCTTCTGGTTGACCTGGAAATAACCGCAACCTTCGTTATCGCCCTGATTGAAATCGCTGATATTGGCGATGCCGCTCTGCTCGGCTGCGTCGCGAAACGCATCGAGGATGGGCCAATGCAGGCGCTGCTGCTCGACGCGCCATTCGCCGCCCTCGCTGTGGAATGGCGAGTCGCCGGCGAAATGGTTTTCGCTGTGCTTGAACAGCGGCAATACGTCATTCCAGGCCCAGCCCGGATTGCCTTGCGCCGCCCAGCCGTCATAGTCCCGGGCCTGGCCGCGCATATAGATCATGCCGTTGATGGACGAGCAACCGCCCAGTACCTTGCCGCGTGGGTAGCTCAGGGCGCGACCTTGCAGGCCGGCCTGGGCCTGGGTCTTGAAGCACCAGTCGGTGCGCGGGTTGCCGATGCAGAACAGGTAGCCGACCGGAATATGAATCCAGGCGTAGTTATCGCGACCACCGGCTTCCAGCAGCAGGACGCGATGGGCCGGGTTGGCGGACAGACGATTGGCCAGCAAGCAGCCGGCGGGGCCGGCACCGACGATCACATAATCGTATTCAGCAGTTGCAGTGGGCATCTGGGGTCTCGCTTGTTTTTCTTATTGGTCCCATCCTAGTTGTTAGTTTTCGTCTTAAAAATGTTAGTTTTTGCCCAGCTGCTGTGCGTTTTTAAACAGCGCTGCCCACGCGTGCGCAAAGGAGGCGATATGTTCGACTGGAATGACCTGCGGTTTTTTCTCGAGTTGCAGCGCAGCGGCCGCTTGCTCACCGCCGCGCAACGCTTGAAAACCACGCACGCTACGGTGGCGCGGCATATCGAGGCCATCGAAAAAAGCCTCGGTACGGCGCTGTTCGTGCAGCACGCCCAGGGTTACGAGCTGACGCCGTCCGGCGAAGCCCTGCTCAAACATGCCGAAGCCATGGAAAACGTGGCGCTGCTGGCTGAAGACGAACTGACCCATTGCGCGGCGCCCCTGGGCAAAATTCGCCTGGGGGTGGCGGAGGGCCTGGGGGTGATGTTCCTCGCCGGTCGCATGGGCGGGCTGTTTGAACGTTATCCCGGCCTGGAAGTGGAACTGGTCGCGGTGCCGCGCTTTGTCAGCATCCTCAACCGCGAAGCGGAAATCAGCATTCACCTGGAACGCCCCAGCGTCGATCAGTTGGTGACCCGCAAACTCACCGATTACCGCCTGGCGCTGTATGCCAGCCGCACTTACCTTGAGCGTCATCCGCCGATTGAAAAACGCGAAGACCTCGCGGCCCATGCGTGGATCGATTACGTCGACGACCTGCTGTTCAGCCAGGAACTGAAATTCCTCAGCAGCTTTTGTCGCAGTCCCAAGGTGGTCTTTCACAGCACCAGCGTGATTGCCCAGCACCAGGCCGCGCGATCCGGCCTGGGAATCGCGGTATTGCCCTGTTTCATGGCGGCGGGCGATGAGCAGTTGGTGCCGTTGTTGCCGGGGGAGAGCATCCAGCGCAGTTATTGGATCAGCTCGCGGCGGGAGTTGCACAAGTCGGTGCGGTTGCGGGTGTTGTGGGATTATGTGGTGGAGTTGTGCGCGCGGGAGCAGGGTTTGTTGCTGGGCGAATCCAACTGAAGGAACCTGATTAAAATGTGGGAGGGGGCTTGCCCCCTCCCACATTTGAACCCTGGTGTGTCAGGCAGGAATTTAGAGCTTCACCACCTGATGCACCTGCTCGGCACAGGCCCGAGCCTCGTCAATCATCTTGCCGAATGCATCGCTGGCCACTTCATCATGGCTCAACCAGCGTTTTTTCTGGCTGAGGCGATAGTGATAGCGCAGCGTGCCATCCTCCAGTTTCCCGTCCAAGTCCAGGTCGTACCAGGGCGAGCGCACTGCGCAGCCGGGGATGACTTTTTCCATCTTGGCGCCTGTCAGGGTATAGGTGTAGTCATAGGTTTCAGGGTTGCCCAGATACAGGTCGGTCTGTTGTCCCTGACGACGGTAATTGATGTAACTCTCCCAGCGATCTTGCAGTGACGGATCGGTGTAGACGTAATCATTGCCCAGCTTTTCCAGGGCGCGCTGATCGTTCATCCGTGCACTGACGCTGTAGCCGTCGTGCACCACAAACTCGGTGGGTTCACGGGTGATCCGGCAGTCGCTGATGCCATTGCCGAAGTTGGCGCAGATGTCCTCATCGGTAGCGGTAGTGCCCTGCTCGCGATCGGCGACGCTCAGTTGCATCAGCGGCAGGCGGCTGAACGTGATAGTGGCCTGGGTAGCGCCATGGCCTTGTTTGTCGTAGTGCACCTGTTTGTCCATGCGCAGGCTGGTTTCCGGGCGCTCCATGGGGATGTGTTCTTCACGTACCCGACCCTGGGCGTTGTTGACCAATGCCCAGCGGTCCTGAATGTCGGGCATGACCTGGCCGGGGGCGAAGACCGGGTTGGTGGGGTCCAGCCACCACACCTGGCCGTCCACTTCGGCGCGAACGATCACATGGTTTGGCGCGTTGGGGCCGGGAATCAACAAGGCGTTCACCCCATAGCCACGGCTGACCCAAGCGGTCTCGGCCTTGATGCCACTGGCGTTGAGCATGGCGCTGAGCAGGACCGCCAGGTCTTTGCAGTCGCCATACCCATGGGCTTCGATGTCCTTGAGGTCGAACGGTATATAGCCGCGCCCCGTCGCGCGCCAATCGTCCAGGTAACGGTAGTGATCGTTGATGTGCTGCATCAGGGCGGCTACCCGTTCGGCGGGTGGAAGGTCCCGAACCCGGGCCACGGTCGCCGCGCTGTCGGGGGGGAGGGCGGCCTCCAGTATCTGCTTGTAGCGTTGGGCCAATTCGCCGAAATAGGCCTGGCGGTCCAGGGAGCTGCCCACTTCGATATGCGCCTGACGCCGGTACGCGCTGTCGGCTGGCTCATTGATATAGTTTCGGTAAACCGGGGCCTTGCGCACGATCTCCAGTGCCTTGCCGTCGGCCGACGGGGTCACGGTAAATCCTTCGAAATGTTCACTGCGCCACTGGATGGGCGTGTCGGCAGTAAAGCGCGCCTTGAAGTGATCGCTGCGAATGGGGCCTGCACCGAACATGAGGCTGTAGTGAAACTGGGATATCAGCGCTTGTGCAGGCTGATATTTACGTACCGTGTAGCTGATCTGTGTGCCAACGCGAAGGTTTGGAAAGGCCAGGGAGGTCTGTTTATCCCGCGTAAACCCATGTTCGGAGCCAGGGGCAGTGCGGGTTTCGATGTGTTGGGCGCTCAGGCTGACGGGCTTGCCGCCAGGCTGGATTGTCTGCGCGCTGATGACTTCAAACCGGTCATCTTCGGCGTAATCGAAGTCGATGCGCGAGAGTATTTCGCGCCCGCTGGGCTTGAGAATGGTGTAGTGCTCGGTGGTGGTGCAGTCGGTACTGGCGTCGCGATTGAAGTGGCAGTGCAATTGGGTGTCGCTGGCCAGTGGCGCTTCGGCGACAGGTTGCAGGGCTGCGCAGACGGTATGGGAAACCAGCCCCACGCTGATGGCAATCAAAGGGCGGTGAAAAGAAAAACGGTACATGGGCGCCTCGGGTGACACATTGAAACGACTACCCGACGGGTAGTGAGAAGGCGCCGGATGATAATCGCTCTCAACGGCCAAGGCCAGGATTGTTCGACAATTTTTTCGCCTGAAAGGCCCGTTCTAGAGCCTTTCCTTGATGTGTGTCAGGCCTTTCGCATTTCGCCCGTGGTCGTTGGCTAAAGGAACCAGCGATATTCCCGCGCATGAATCTCCTGCTGGAACGCCAGGTGATCCTGGCGCTTGTTCTCGCAATACACATCGACAAACTCCGCGCCCAGCTTGTCGCGCACAATCTGCTGATATTGCATGGCGCGCACGGCGTCGAGCATTTCCACGGGGAAATCGGTGCCACTGCTGCGGTCTTCATTCAGCGGTGCGATAGGGTCCTGCCTGGCTTCGAGGCCATGCTCCAAACCGGCGAGGATCGCCGCCAACACCAGATAGGGATTGGCGTCGGCGCTGGCCAGGCGATGCTCGATACGCAGGTTGCGCGGGTCTGACTCGGGGATGCGCACGCACGCATCCCGGTCTTCGAAACCCCAACTGGCGCGGGTGGCGGCGTTGACCGTACCGCCGAGGCGGCGCAAAGCGTTGTGGTTGGGGGCGAAGATCGGCATGCAATGGGGCAGCAACGCCAGGCAACCGGCCACGGCGTGGCGCAGCGGTTGCTGCTGGTGCGCCGCCAGCAGGTTGTTGCCCGCACCGTCATACAGGCTGACGTGCACATGCATGCCGCTGCCGGGAAACTGCAGGTAAGGCTTGGCCATGAAGCTGGCGCGGTAGCCATGCTTGAGTGCCACGCCGCGCGTGCTGCGGCAGAACAGGGCAGCCCAGTCGGCGGCGCGCAGGCCGTCGTCGCAATGGCCGAAATTGATTTCGAACTGGCCCGGGCCGATTTCGGCGGTGATCACCGTGATATCGATGCCCTGGGCCGTGGCGGTTTGCGCCATGTCGTCCAGCACGTCGCCAAAGCGCGACAGCCGTTCGATATGCAGGGTGGGCTGGTCGTCGGCATCGTCGCTCAGCGGGTCGCGGGGGAATTGCGGCAGGCCGTTGTCGAGCTTTTTGTCGAACAGGTAGAACTCCAGTTCAAACGCCACGGCCGGGTGAATGCCTTTGAGGCGCAGGCGTTCCAGCACGTTGGCCAGGACTTCGCGGGGTTCGAATTCGATCGGCGCTTCGGTGCCGTCGGAGGTGATCAGCATCTGCCCCAGCGGCTGCGACTCCCAGCTCACCGGCTTCAGCGTACCCGGCACCAGGCGCCGATTGGCGTCCGGGTCCCCGTCGTTGAAGCAGTAGTCGCCAATCTTGAACAACCCGCCCTGGGCCCCCAGCAATACGGCGTTCTGCGGCAGCTTCAAGGGGCTGCCGGCGGCGACTTTCTCGAGCATGTCCACCGGGTAGCGCTTGCCGTAGAAATGCCCCGCAATGTCCAAGGCGATCAGGTCGACGTAGCGCACGTCGGGGTGGTTCTGGCGGAAGGTCCGTACTTCGGCCAGCAAGGTTGCAGAGGGGCTTTTCACGGGTGCAGCTCCTAGTTGTAAACCCACAGCACGCGGGCGGGCAGGTTGGTCAGGTTGGCGTAGCGGCAGTGGGCGAAGCTGGCGAGATGGAAGCTGTCGCCCGGGCCGAGGGTGACTGCATCGGCTTCACCTTCAACCCACAGGGTCAGCTCGCCCTCCAGCACAAAACCGGCCTGCTCGGCGCGGTCGCTCATGGTCTGTTCACCACTGTTGGCGCCGGGTGCCAACAGGCTGTCGAGCATCGAGAACGCACCGTTCATGCTCGGCGAGACGAGGATGTCGGTGATGCCATTGGCGTAGTACACCGTGCGCCGCTCGTTGGGGCGGGTGACCCAATCCACCGCCCTGGGTTTGGGCCGGCTGTAGAAATAGGTTGTAGGGACGTCGAGGGCGTGGCTGATGGCGGTCAGGTCGGCGACGGTTGGGCGCGACAGGCCGCGCTCGACCTGGGACAGAAAACCCACCGACCGCTCGATCTTCTGCGCGAGTTGGGCGAGGGTGAGTTTCTTGTGCTTGCGCAGGTCGTGGATCAACGCGGCGAGGGTGGCGAGTTCTTCTTGAGGGCTCATGAAATATAGGTCAGATAATTTCATGAAAAATTACAGGAATTATTTCATGCGGGCAATGGGGACGCTTCGTCCTCCGCAACCGGAGGTGTTTGCAGGCCTTCGGGCATCGGGCAATCGAGGATGGCGGCGATCGCGCGGGCCAACTCGATTTCTTCGGGGGTGATATGGCCGTCGTTTTCGATGCAGACCGCGACAGCCTCCATCAGGATCTCTTTATCTTCCGGTTGAAGCTGTTGCAGGCCTTTCAACGGTTTGTCGAGTGCATCCAGGCTTGCACCTTCTTTCAGTGTCTTCATCGGCGCCGTATAAAAGGGCAATACATCGCAGGCGCGGTAGTACGCCAGCTCAATCTGTGCCTGGCTTCTTTGCCCTGTGAGGGCAAGTATGCCGAGCAGCAACGTTATGTTGTCCTCCTGTTGTTCCAGTGTGGACCGGCGTTTGATTGTGGGCTTGGGCAGCACTTGTGCATCGAGTATGTTGATCAAGGCCCAACCCCCAAAAAGGCTGCGGGAATCGACGGCAACCAGGTTCCTCATGGTGTGGGTGAAGACCGTGTATTGGTCGGTTGGCAATTGTTTGAGCGCCGGAACGCACAGGTCCAACAACGACAGGCGCAGATAGCGCTGTGCGGGATCCTCTCATAGCGGATAATGGCCATTTCCAATGACTTGTCCAACGTTAAAAGTGCCGACCGGCCAGTAGCCGGCTGGGCCGTTGATGACGGCAACTCAAGCGTGGGGCTGGAGCAAGGTGAGCGGCTGAATGATTTCGCGCCGCTGCGGTCGGAACCTGGGTACGTCCCCTGAATTGAAGGAGCACCCATGAAGTCCAAATCCCTATTTGCCTGTGTTCTCGTTGCCGCAAGCCTGTCCGCTGCGAGTTTCGTGGTGCAGGCCGGCGATACCCCTCAGGAAACCGTGCAACCTTCAAATATCAACGCCCGTGACTTGAAAGAAGGCGATCGCGCCCCGGACATGTTGATGCGCAAGGAGTCAGCGGTTAAAGACTGGAAAGAACGCGGCCTCAAGCAGCCCGAAGAGGAGAGCCAGTGGGCACGTGTAGGCGACAAGTACGTCCTGCTCAAGACCACCAACGGCACCATCCTTGAGATTACGCCGGTCAAGAAATAATCCTGCCGGACCACCTGCTCGCGTCATCTTTCTTGGGTTAAGGTAGCCGACCGCAATGGTCGCGTTACCTTCAAAGAAAGAGAGCAGGATGCTTGCCGCAATAAGAAACTATCCCCGCACGGTGAACCTGCTGCTGTCGGCCACGTTGTTGCTGACGCTGGCCAAGGCGATCACGTTTCCGTACCTGGTGATCTACCTCACCGGCCATTTCGCCCTGGATATCAGCCAGGTCGGCCTGGTGATCGGCAGTTCGCTGATTGTGGGCTCGCTGCTCAGCGTCTATGGCGGTTTCCTCGTCGACCGCGTCAACAGTTACCGCTTGCTGCTCGGGTTGAGCCTGGTGTTTGTGCTGGGTTTCATCGGTACGGTCCTGGCGCAGACTATCTGGGCGTTCTATAGCTGCCTGATTCTGATCAACCTGGCCTATGCCGTCATCGATATTGCGATCAAGGCCGGTTTCGCCAGCGTGCTGCCCGAGGATGGGCGCAGCGAAGTGTTCTCCATCAAATACACCCTGACCAATATCGGCTATGCCGTGGGCCCGTTTTTTGGCGCGATGGTGGCCAAGCTGGATATCAGCCTGCCGTTTATTCTGTCGGCGCTGTTGGGCGCGGGATTTTTCCTGTTGTATTGGCGTCTGGGCGACCGCGCACTGACCACCGTCGACGCCACGCAAAAACCGGTGTCATTCCTCGCCGTAGGCCGGGTGCTGCTCAAGGATCACCGCCTGGTGTGTTTCACCGTTGGTGGACTGCTCAGTGCCGTGGTGTTCGGTCAGTTCGTCGCCTACCTGTCGCAATACCTGGTGACCACCACCACCGCCGAATACACCTACACGGTAATCAGCACAATACTCACCACCAACGCCGTGCTGGTGATTGCCTTGCAGTACCTGATTGGCCGGCGCATCTCGCACCGCTACTTGAGCCAGTGGCTGATCGCGGGCTTGAGCATGTTCATGCTGGGGTTGATTGGCTTTGCGCTGTCCACCAGCCTGTTGTGGTGGGTGCTGGCGATGGCGGTTTTTACCGTGGGGGAAATAATCGTGTTTCCGGCCGAGTACATGTTTATCGACCGGATCGCTCCTGACCACTTGCGCGGCATGTATTACGGCGCGCAGAACCTGGCCAATCTCGGTGCCGCATTGGGGCCGGTGTTATGCGGGCTGGTGCTGGCCAGCCTGCCGGCGCATTACATGTTTTTCATGCTCGGGGCATTTATCGTAGGGGGCGGGGTGTTCTATTTCATTGGGGCGAAGCTGAAGGCAAGTCATCCAGGTTGAGTTTGCCGACGGTGTTGCTCTGCAGTTCGTAGCGCAACTCATCGACCATCTTCGCCACTTCTTCCGGGGTCTGCAGCCGGTTGGTGCTGATACCGGTGACCACCAGGTCGACTCGGCCGGTTTCGGCATCGAATACCTTGAGGGTCAAGGACGCATCCCGGCACAGGGTGAATTCGCACGTCAGCGGCGACAGGCCTTCTTCGATGCAATTTCGCAGTTGAGAGAGGGTAAACATGCAGGTTCCTTCAAGGCACAGATTCGATGCCTTGAAGGTTATTGATTGCACCGCCAGCCAATAAGGCGAATTCGCACTATATGAACTAGTGCATTTGCACTCTCAGCGTTTGTTTTTTACCCGCAGTTCGCCGGCAAACAGCCCGCGTTCACGGGCCCACACAATAGCCGAACTGCGGCTGTGAACGCCCAGTTTGGAGTACACCGTCGCCACATGGTTGCGCACGGTATTGGGTGCCAGCTTCAAGCGCGAAGCGATTTCCTTGTCGGCCAGGCCCTCGCAGATCAAGCCCAGCACGTCCCGTTCACGGGCCGTGAGGTCGGTGAAGGATACGTTCGGCAGGTTAGGGCTGTTGACGCTTTTGGCATTGGCCAGTTTCTCGATCAGGGTCTGGCTGAACCAGGAGGCGTCCTGCATCACTTCTTCGATGGCCGCCACCAACTCCAGCTCCGAGCGCTTGCGTTCGGTAATGTTCATGAACACCAGCAGGTAGCACGGCACATCCTGGATCACCACGGTGTCGGCGGACACCACGCAGTCGATCACTTCATTGCCTTTCTTGCGTACCTTGAGGTCGTGGCCGTCGAGGTTTCCGGCCTTTTCCAGCGTGGCGAACAATTGCGCGCTGGTAGGCGGGTTGTCGATGAAGTTGATTTCTTCGATGGACTTGCCGATCAGTTCTTCACTGATGTAACCCGTGATGCTCATGAATGCTTCGTTGACGTCCACAACCTGGCGGTTGGCGGCGTTGCACACCAGGGTCGGCACTGGCGTCAGGCGGAAGGATTTGGCGAATCGTTCTTCGCTCTGGCGCAGGGCGATTTCCGCCTTGCGACGCGGCTCCAGGTCCATGAACGAGAACAGCATGCAGTCTTCTTCGTTCATATCCAGGGGCTGGCCGGCCACCACAACCAGCTTGCTGCCGCCTTCGGGCAGCCTCAGTTCTGCCTGCATCTGTGGAATGGTCGCGCCTTGCCCCAGGCGCTCGATCGCCAGGTCCTTGCGCTCGGCCTGCTCGAGCACGTCCAGTTCATACACGGATTTGCCGATGACTTGGTCGCGGCTGTAGCCGGTCATTTCCAGAAAGCCCTGGTTGACCTTGATGTAGCGCAGGTCGCTCAGCCGGCAGATCACGGCAGGGGCGGGGTTGGCGTTGAAGGTTTTTTCGAAGCGCTGCTCGGCGCTGGCCCATTCGGTGGCATCGCTGAGGATCAGCACCAGCAGTTCCGGCTCACCCTGTGCGTCAGTGATGACCAGGCTGCGCAGGCGGTGCACCCAGGTCTTTTCCTGGTCAGCGGTGGGAATGACCTCCACGATCACGTCGCTGAATTCTTCTCCCGCCGCTGCGCGGGCCAGGGGGTAGCTGTCCAGGTGCAAGGGGTGGTTGTTGCGATAGCGCAGACTGAAGCGCTCGGCGTATTGCCGGGTGTTGGCGCCCAGCCCCATGACGTCGCCGACGCCATGCATGGCCAACGCGGCCTCGTTGGCCCAGAGGATGGTCTGGTCGACCTCCGCGAGTATCACACCATCGGATAACCCGGAGATGATCTGTTGCAGTTGGCGGCGGTTGGTTTCTTTGGCAAGAACATCCTGTGTCATAGATTCTCCGAAGGCTGGACGCATTGAATTACGACATCCCGGGTTCTGGATAGTGCAGAGAAATTGTCCTTATGGGAGTGCGAATGCACCAGGCCAGATAGTGCATTTGGGCCACGACTGAACGTATGTCGTTTCGCCACACTCACACCCATCAAGGCACTGTGCCTTGCTCCGATAATTTGAAAAGGACCTTTGTATGACCACTGTCTATGAAACCAATCGATCGCTGTTTCGGGTGTCGTGGAGCTCGGTATTGGCCGGTAGTGCAATTGCACTGGTGACCTACCTGGTGTTGAGTGTGTTGGGTACGGCGATTGGCGCGAGTGCCGTCGAGCCGATGGAAGCCGGTAACCCGTTGAGCGGTTTCGGTACGGGCGCCGGGATCTGGTTATTTGTATCGACGCTGATCGCCATTGCACTCGGCGCGTTCGTGGCCGGGCGTACCGCACCGGATCGCGGTGGTCTGCACGGTGTACTGACCTGGACCCTGACCACTTTGCTGACCACCTGGCTGCTGGCAGGCTTGGCCTCCAGCGTAGTGGGTACCGCGGGCAACGTGGTGGGTAAAGGTCTGTCGGCTGCCGGCAGTGGCATCGCCGCCGCCGCACCGGGGATCGGCAACAGCATCAAGCAGCAGTTGAATGAGCAGGGTATCCAGCTGGACTGGAACAGCCTGCAAGGTCAACTCGATACCCTGCTCAAGCAAAGCGGCAAGCCTGAGCTGGACCCCGCCAACGTCGAGCAGAAAACCGACCAGGCTGCAGCCGATGGCAAGCAAACGGCAACTGACGCAGCGACCAACCCTGCTCAGGCGGGCGATGAGCTCAAGCAGTGGTTCGAGCGCGTGAAAGCGTCCGGCGAGCCTGCACTCAATGCTGCGGATAAAGAAGCGCTGGTCAACATCGTCGCGGCGCGTACCGGCAAGAGCAAGGAAGAAGCCACGCAGATCGTCGATAACTATGCCCAGGCTTATCAACAGGCCATGCAGAAAGTCGAACAACTCAAGCAACAGGCTGAGCAGAAAGCCCGTGAAGCCGGTGAAGTAGCGGCCAAGCAGCTGTCTCGCGCAGCCTGGAGCACCTTGGCGATGCTGCTGCTGGGTGCGGCCTTGAGCTTCTTTGTCGGTCGTATCGCGCTGACAACCCGTCGCGTGCCATTGGCGTAAAAACTGTCTGCGGCAGGGACGCCGCCTCGGTGAACGCGTAAAATGCCCGACATTTTACGCGTATCACGCAAAGGTGCCCCTTGAGCGCAGGCAAAGCCGTCGGACTGTTACTACTCACCTCTCTGTTGGCGGCGTGCGGCACCTCGCCGCCACGCACGCCCAACGACATCTGCAGCATCTTTCGCGAAAAGGACGACTGGTACGACGCGGCCAAGGTCACGCAAAAGCGCTGGGGCGTGCCCATCCAGGTGCCGTTCGCGATCATGTATCAGGAGTCGGGCTTTCGCTACGACGCCAAGACCCCGCGTAAATACCTGCTGTGGATCATCCCCTGGGGCCGCGTGTCCACGGCGTCCGGCTATGCCCAGGCCAAGGATGAGGTATGGAATGACTACCGCAAAAGCACCGGCCGCAGCGGCGCCGACCGCGAGGATTTCGACGACGCCATCGACTTCATCGGTTGGTACATGGACAAGACCTACACCATCAACGGCGTCTACAAATACGACGCCTACGGCCAGTACCTGAACTACCACGAAGGCTGGGGCGGCTACCGCCAGCGCACCTACGCCAGCAAAGCCTGGCTACTGCCGGTGGCAAGCAAGGTGCAGGCGCGTTCGCAGCTGTATGCGCGGCAATATGCCGGGTGCAAGGATGAGTTGGGCCGAGGGTTCTGGAGCCGGTTCTGGCATTGGTTGTAAAGCCCTACGCTGGATGCATGCAAATCAAAATGTGGGAGGGGACTTGCCCCCGATGGCGGAGTGTCAGTCACTGATATCTCGACTGATGCACCGCTATCGGGAGCAAGCCCCCTCCCACAGTAAATGCCGGTACGGCGCCGGACCTGTGGCGATGCCGCTGACAGCCTCACAGCCGACGGCTATCTGACTGACGCGCTGCGATCCAAATGTGGGAGTGGGCTTGCCCCCGATGGCGGAGTGTCAGCCACTGATATCTTGGCTGATGTACCGCTATCGGGGGCAAGCCCCCTCCCACAGTAAATGGCGGTAAGGCTCCGGACCTGTGGCGATGCCGCTGACAGCCTCACAGCCGACGGCTATCTAACTGACGCGCTACGATCCAAATGTGGGAGGGGGCTTGCTCCCGATGGCGGAGTGTCAGCCACTGATATCTTGGCTGATGTACCGCTATCGGGAGCAAGCCCCCTCCCACAGTAAATGCCGGTACGGCGCCGGGCCTGTGGCGATGCCGCTGACAGCCTCACAGCCGACGGCTATCTGACTGACGCGCTGCGATCCAAATGTGGGAGTGGGCTTGCCCCCGATGGCGGAGTATCAGCCACTGATATCTCGACTGATGTACCGCTATCGGGAGCAAGCCCCCTCCTACATTTGGTTTTGTGCCATTTCCACCAGATGCCTGTTCCTACACTTGCCAAACCCCACCGATTCTGGGAAAACCCCAGCCTTTCATGCTTTCAATGAGACTCCCATGAGCAACGACGAACTGCAGGTCACCGACATCCGCCTGGGCACCGGCAAAACCGTGGTCAAGGGCGCGCTGATCACCACCCAATACACTGGCACCCTGGAAGATGGCACGGTGTTCGATTCGTCGTGGGAGCGGGGCAAGCCGTTCCAGTGCGTGATCGGCACCGGCCGCGTGATCAAGGGCTGGGACCAAGGCTTGATGGGCATGCAGGTTGGCGGTGTGCGCACGTTGTATGTACCGGCGCACCTGGCCTATGGCGAGCGCTCGATGGGCGCGCATATCAAGCCGAACAGCAATCTGCGTTTCGAAATTGAAGTGCTGGAAGTGCTGACGCGCGATGATTGAAGGGATTGAATATGGATGCTGATCCAGACGTGTTGCCTGGCTGCTCCCTCGAAGGCATTCAGGTGGCTGAGCTGCTTGGCGGGGATGAGGCTGAGCTGCAGCAATTTTTTGAACAGGCGCCGGATTATTTCATCGCAGTGAATGGTGAGCCGGCTACCCCGACCGAAGCGCGGGACGAATTGCGCGGCCAATTACCCGCAGGTTGGCATTGCAGCCGCATGTACTGGCTGGGTTACCGCGATGCGCAGGATCAACTGGTCGCTGTGGTGAATATCGCCGCGGATCTGCTCGCCGCCGGGGTATGGCATATCGGGTTGCTGCTGGTGCATACGCGCTGGCACGGCAGCGGGCTGGCGCAGCGCTTGCACACGGACCTTGAGGCATGGGCGGCGGCGAAGGGTGCCCAGTGGCTGCGGTTGACGGTGGTGGTGGGCAATACCAGGGCCGAGCGCTTTTGGCCCAGGCTTGGGTATGTGCAGGTGCGAGCCCGAGAGGGCATCGCGATGGGTCTTCAGGTGAACAGGGTCTCTATCCAGATCAAGCCGCTGCGCAACGGGACCATTGACGGCTACCTGGCGCGGGTTGAGCGGGACCGACCCAGCACCCGGTAACCTGTACCGGTCTCATCAGTGCAAGGCGCCTGATGTCTCCTCAACCTTGATTCCAAATCTGCCGTACAGCGCCTTTCGCCCCTTGGGCGTCAATGCCTGGGATTGCGGTGTATCAGGCAATGAATTCGTAACTGACGCACCGTCTTCGGGGGCAAGCCCCTCCCACAGTAAATGGCGGTACGGCGTCGGACCTGTGGCCAGGCGGCTGACGGCCTCACAGCCGACGGCTATCTAACTGATGCGCTGCGGTCCAAATGTGGGAGGGGGCTTGCCCCCGAT
>Ga0105246_10000224_pt1 | contig 28800 bp, 32 predicted proteins | sample KBSM64metaG_FD_99694 | JGI IMG/M metagenome (GOLD analysis project Ga0105246, IMG submission 99694) | Miscanthus rhizosphere microbial communities from Kellogg Biological Station, Michigan, USA - KBS M6-4 metaG | ecosystem: Host-associated > Plants > Roots > Rhizosphere > Soil | place... | reverse complement strand
TTCGGCGACGTTTTCGCCGGGCACGTCGCGGCGCGGATGGGGCTCCCCATCGAACGGCTGATCGTCGCCACCAACGTCAACGACATCCTCCACCGCGCGCTGTCGGCGGGTGACTACTCGGCCAGCACGGTGACGCCGACCGCGGCCCCATCGATGGACATCCAGGTCAGTTCCAACTTCGAGCGGCTGCTGTTCGACGTCGGCGGGCGCGACGGCCTGGCGCTGGCCGAGCAGATGCGCGGGTTCGAGGCCTCGAAGGCGATGCGCCTGACCAACGCCCAGCGCGAAGGCGCCGCCGCGCTGTTCACCAGCGCCCGCGCCGACGCCGACCAGATGAGCCAGGCGATGCGCTGGGCCTGGGAAGCGTGCGACGGCGAAGTGATCGATCCGCACACCGCGATCGGCCTCCACGCCGCGCGCGAAGCGGACCTGCCGCGCGAAGTGCCGGTGGTGACCCTCGCCACAGCGCACCCGGCGAAGTTCCGCGACGCGGTCGAGCGCGCCACCGGCACGCGCCCGTCGCTCCCCGCGCGCGTCGGCGATCTCTTCAAGCGCGACGAACGTTATGTCGACCTGCCCGGCGATTACGCCGCGATCGCCTCCTACGTCGCGGAGCACGCGAGCCCCAGCCGCTGATGGCGGCGCTGGTTCAGCAGCCGCTGATCATGGCCGGGGAGGGCTGGGCGGATTACGGCCTGGTCGACAGTGGCAACGGCCGCAAGCTCGAACGCTACGGCCCCTATCGCTTCATTCGCCCTGAGGGGCAGGCGTTGTGGTCGCCGCGGATCGCCGGTTGGGAAGCCGATGGCGAGTTCGTCCCCGCCTCGGACGAAGAAGGCGGTGGTCGCTGGCAATTCGCCGGCGAGGTGCCGGCGGATGGCTGGCCGCTGGCATGGAACGAAGTCCGCTTCACCGCACAATGCACGCCGTTTCGGCATCTCGGGTTTTTCCCCGATATGGCTCCGGTGTGGGAATGGATGCGCGCCCAGCTCGCCGGGCGTGACCACGCGCAGACGCTCAACCTGTTCGGCTACACCGGCGTCGGCAGCCTGGCGCTCAGCGAATGCGGCCCGGTCACCCATGTTGACGCGAGCAAGAAATCGGTCGCCCAGGCACGCGATAATGCCGCGCTCGCCGGAATGGCCGAGCGTCCGATCCGCTGGCTCGTCGACGACGCCGCCAAGTTTGCCGCGCGCGAGGTGCGCCGGGAAAAGCGCTATGACGGGATCATCCTCGACCCACCCAAATTCGGCCGCGGTCCGGACGGTGAGATCTGGCGGATCGAGGAAGGTCTGCCGCCGCTGATCGCCGATTGCCGCAAGTTGCTCGATGCAGAGAGCCGCTTCCTGTTCCTCACCGTCTATGCCGTGCGCATGAGCAGCCTCGCGCTCGCCGGCCTGCTCGCCGAGCATTTCGCCGGTCTGCCGGGCAAGATCGAGCACGGCGATCTCGCGGTGCGCGAGGAAGGGGAAGGTGGGCGCCTGTTGCCGGCGGCGATCTTCGCGCGCTGGAGTGCGGACCGGGGTTAATCCCGATCTTTCGCCATGCTCGCGTGGCGGTGGATCATCTTCCAGGCATCGTCGTCTCGCCGGAACACTTCAGTCACCCGTATCTTCATTGGCACGCGCTTGCCGTCCATCTCGACCTCCGCGATCTGGTATCCGCTCCAGAAGGCGAGCCCGTCTGCCTCGGCTTTGTGCCTGATGTCCAAATGCGTCGTGCCACCCGCGCCAAACCGGCGGCTGCCTTTGTCATTCGCTTCGTTCACCGCTTCGGCCCCTTCGGTCAGTCCCCCGCCGGGATCGAAAAAGGTCGCTTCCCCCGTGGCCGCGGACAGGGCGCGGACCGGACCGGGGTTGCCGGTGACGTAAGCCTTGGCAGCGGCTTCCCGGTCATCCAGGAATCGGTCGAACGTCTCCGGTCTTGTGAGGGTCTCGCTGTCCGCCATGGCGTCGCTCCTGCTTAAATGGATTGACCCATCAACGCGGTCGCCTGCACGCCTTTCCGCACCCGGTCCCGCGCAGTGGACATCCTGACGCATAAGTGCCACCCGCGCAGGATGGCCGACAGCCTTTATCTCGAGATCGCCGACTTCGAGCACCTGGTGCACACCGGAATATACTCGGAGGAGACCGGCCGGCCGCAACCCCTGCGCTTCACCATTAGGGTAAAGCTGAAGGCCAGACCGCGTTACGAGCCCGACACCTCGCTCGACGCGAGCAAGAACTACATGGACCTTAAGTTCGCCGCCTCCGAGGCCCTCGGGCCCGACACACACTTCAAGCTGATCGAAGCCGTCGCCGAGCACGTCTGCGACACGCTGTTCGTGCAGGACGCCCGGGTCGAGGAAGTGAGCGTCAAGATCGTCAAGCTGGCACTGTCGGAGGCAGACGAAAAAATCGGCATTACCTTGACGCGCGAGCGGCGCTGATGGGGCAGGCGGTGTTGCGGGTCGAAGGCTTGCCTGAAAGCGCACTCGATGCCGCGGCGGCCTTTCACCGCGACTGGTTGCCAAGGGCACGGCGGCTGTTGTGCGAAGCCGATGCGCTGGCGCTGGTTTTCACCGCCGCCGCTTACGATCATCGCGGCTGGCGCCTCGCGGGTATTCAGGATCTGGCCCGCGAGGCCACTCCCAGGCGCGTCAACGGCATTGCCGGTGACGACCCGGATGCGATCGACCAGACGACGGCCTGGCTCGCTTCCGCGCCCGGCATCACCGGCCAACTGCTCACCGTTGAGTGAATTTTCCCCTGTCCTACACGGCAGCGATCTGCTTTGCCGTGGGTATGACGACGCCGGTTCCAGCGAAAGTGACGTGATTGGGCGCAAAGCGACATATTCGCGGCCAAGGCGACATTTCGCTCTGGACCCTGTCAGAGTTGTCAACTTCGCCAGCAAGTGGCCCTGAAAGCTGAACGAATCACCTGCCAAGTCGTATTGGATTGAGATTGACCCCTGCCAGGCCCACAATAGCCCCATGAGTTGCAGCAAGCCCCTCGTCGACGCGTTCAACCGGCGGATCAGCTACCTGCGGCTGTCGGTCACCGATCGCTGCGACTTGCGCTGCAGTTATTGCATGCCCGAGCAGATGCAGTTCCTGCCGCGCAAGGAGGTGCTCAGCCTCGAGGAACTGCACAAGCTTGCGCTCGCCTTCATTGACCGCGGCGTGACCAAGATCCGCCTCACCGGCGGCGAGCCGCTGGTCCGGCGCGACGTGATCGAGCTGGTCCGCGCGATCGGCCGCAAGCTTGGCGACGGTCTGGACGAACTGACGCTCACCACCAACGGCACCCAGCTCGAGAAATTCGCCGAGGACCTGTTCGATGCCGGTATCCGGCGGATCAACGTCTCGCTCGACACGATGGACGGCGCGTTGTTCGAGCAGCTTTCGCGTCGAGATCGGCTGAATGCCGTGCTGCGCGGGATCGCAGCGGCCAAGCACGCGAGGCTCAGGGTCAAGCTCAACACCGTGGCGCTCAAGGGCCTCAACGAGGAGGAAATCCCATTCCTCGTGGAATGGGCCCACGCCAACGGCCACGAGATCACGCTGATCGAGGTCATGCCGCTCGGCGAGGTCGAGGGCGAGCGGATCGACCACTACCTGCCGCTGACGGCGGTGAAGGACGCCCTCGACGCGCGCTGGATGCTGACTCCGTCCGATCATCGCAGCGGAGGCCCGGCGCGCTATTTCGACGTCGCCGAGACCGGCGGCCGGGTCGGGCTGATCACCCCGCTGACCAACAACTTCTGCGCCGGCTGCAACCGGGTGCGGGTGACCGCCACCGGCCAGCTTTACGCCTGCCTTGGCGGAGCGGAACAGGTCGATTTGCGCGCCGCGCTGCGTTCCGAATCGCCCGATGCAGCCGTCGCCGCCGCGCTCGACGAGGCGATGCGGATCAAGCCCGAGCGGCACCACTTCCAGATCGCGCGGGGGGCCGCACCCGCCCAGCCGCGGCACATGTCGCTCACCGGCGGCTGAGCATGGCCGTCAGGCTGGTCTTCCTCGGCAAGCTTGCCGACCTTACCGGCGCGGCCGAGCGCGATGTCATGGCGCCGCTCGATTGGTCCGGCTTGCTCGACGCGCTGCAAGGCGAGCTCGGCGGCTGGCTGGCTTCCGACAAGGTCAAGTTGGCAGTCAACGGCGCGATCCTCGCCGACAAAATGGATCTACAGGCAGGTGACGGCGACGAGGTCGCGCTGTTGCCGCCCGTTTCCGGAGGCTGAGCGGTGAAGGACGTCCGCCTGCTGATCGAGCCATTCAACCCAGGCCAACTGGTCGGCCCGTTCACCAACGCCCACCCCGGCCTCGGCGGGGTTTGCACTTTCGTCGGTGAAGTGCGTGGCGACGGCGACGTCGAGGCGCTCGAGCTGTCACATTACGAACCGCTCACCCTTGCCGGGATGGACGACCTCGCCGACCAGGCACTCGCCCGTTTTGATCTGATGGGCATCCTGATTGCCCACCGCGTCGGCGAGTTGCATCCCGGCGAGCCGATTGTTCTCGTCTCCGCCGCCGCGCGTCATCGCCGTGGCGCGATCCAGGCGGTCGACTTCGCGATGGATCATCTGAAATCAGACGCCTGGTTCTGGAAGCGCGAGAAGCGCGGCGGCGAGTGGCGCTGGATCGATCCGCGGCCGGAGGATCACGCCGATCTGGAGCGCTGGGTCTAAGGCAGGTTGGCCGAAAGCTCGGCTAGCGTCCGATCCTCAGAGGCCGCCATGCCCTCGACCTCGTCCCGCGCCGCGGCGATGCGCTCGGTCGCCTCGCCTTGCGTTCCGGCGTCGACGTACAGCCGGTCAAGATCGGCCAGCGGAACCATTGTCTTGCTGCGGGCCGCACGCACGTCGGCTAGCGCGGCCTCGGCCCGCGCCCAGGCATCGTCTCCGACAGCCGCGCCGCGCGCGCCTGTGATGGCCGAGCGGGCTCCGGAGACTTGGGTGAGAAAGGCCTGATAGTTGGCCCGGGCGTCGGCCGTGAATTGCGATACCTTGTCGAGCGTCGCCGGGGTTAGCGGGGTCAGCGCAGGTTCGGCCGAAACCGGCTGCATGGTCCCCGAGGCCCGCTCGGCGGGGCGGATCGCCAAACTCGGATAGTCGCTTTGCGCGCTGGCGCAGGCGGCTAGCGCTGCTATCAGGGGGAGGGCGAGAAGGCGCCGAAGCATCGTCTTGGCGCTTAGCCCCAACGGACGAGCCTTTCCAGCCGCATGCAGCGGAAAATGGCTTGCGGTCCCCGTTGACAGCCACCACCTCTTCGCCTAACGGCGTCGCTCTTTCCGGCGCCCGGCTGGGCGCCCTTTTTGTCGTTCGCACCGGGTATCGGCAGGGCGGCAGCTTAAAACGAATGGATCAGGTGTAACCATGTTCGCAATCGTGCGCACGGGCGGCAAGCAATATCGGGTTTCGGCCGGAGACAAGATCGCGGTCGAGAAGCTGGCGGGCAACGCCGGCGACACGATCGACCTCGGCGATGTGATCCTCGCGGGCGACGCCGGCGAGCTGAAGGATGTGGCCAAGATCAAGGTCGCGGCCGAGATCATCGCCCAGGCGAAGAGCGAAAAGGTCACGGTGTTCAAGAAGCGCCGGCGGCACAACTATCGTCGCAAGGCCGGGCACCGCCAGCAGATGACCCTGCTGCGCATCGTCCAGGTCGGCGATTCGAAGATCGAGAAGGCCGCGGCGCCGAAGAAGGAAGCTGCGCCGAAGGCCGAAGCGCCGGCGAAGGTGGCCAAGGCCCACGAAGCCGAGAAGTCGGAGCCCGCCAAGGGCGTCGACACGAAGAAGGAAACCAAGGCCCAGAAGGCGGAACCGGTCAAGAAGGCCGCCACCGCCGCCAAGGCCGATGACAAGCCGGCCGCGAAGAAGCCCGCGGCGAAGAAGGCCCCGGCCAAGGCGCCGGCGGCGAAGAAGTAAGAGGTAGTTCGAGATGGCACACAAAAAAGCAGGCGGTAGCTCGCGCAACGGTCGCGATTCGGCCGGTCGCCGGCTCGGCGTGAAGAAGTTTGGCGGCCAGGAAGTGGTCGGCGGCAACATCATCGTGCGCCAGCGCGGGACCCGGGTCTACCCGGGCGCCAACGTCGGCCTCGGCAAGGACCACACCCTCTTTGCGCTCACCGATGGCCGCGTGCGATTCCACGATGGCAAACTCGGCCGCAAGTACGTGTCGGTCGACATTATGGCCCAAGCCGCCGAATAACATCGGATGACCAACACAGGGGTCATCCACCGGGATGGCCCAGTCGGTTCCTAGAACCGGCAAGTCGAGGGAGATGGGCCACCCCGTCTCCCTTTTTTGTCTCCCTCGCAACAAACCTGTCACGTGAACCTGCCATGGGCTCACGCGGGAGCCGAGGAGAGATACGATGTTCTACCGGAGCGAACGGCTGTTCCTGCGCCCGGCGTTCCCGGAAGACGCCCGGGAAGTCTACAACGGCATCTGCGATGCTGGCGTCGTTGCCATGCTGGCGAGCGCGCCCTGGCCTTACCGCCGGGCCGACGCCGAGCAGTTCTGCGCCATGCCGGCCGACCCGCAAGCTCCTCGCTTCGTGATCACCCTCCCCGGGGCCAAGGGCGCGCCGATCGTCGGCACCGTCGGGTTCAAGCACGTCGATAACGAGCTCGAGCTCGGTTACTGGATCGCGCGCGATCACTGGGGGCGGGGCTACGCCACGGAGGCCGCGCGCGGTGCGCTCGAGATTGTCCGGGGGCTGGGCCACCAGCGCGTCCTCGCCGGCCATTATGTCGACAACGCGGCCTCGGCACGTGTGCTGCGCAAGCTCGGCTTCCGCGAGACGGGCGAGGTGCGTCCGACCTTCTGCCGCGCGCGCGGCGGCGATCTGGTCCTTGCGCGGCGCTATGCGCTGGAATTCGCCGAAGCCGAGGCCGAGGCTTCGGCGCCGGGAGATCGAATGCGGGCGGCGTGACTCCGGACGGCGGCTCAGGTGCTGAGCTTGGCCGCCGTCTCCGCCACGCGGCGGCCGAGGTACTTCGCGCCGGCGAGGTCGACTTCGCTCGGCATCCGCGAGCCGTCGTTGTTGGCGATCGTGGTGGCGCCGTAAGGGGCGCCGCCGCGAACGACGTCGACGCCGTTCTGCTCCTTGAAACCGTAGTCGAGGCCGACGATCGTGCAGCCGAAGTGGAGCAGGTTGGTGAGGATCGAGAACAGCGTCGTTTCCTGCCCCCCGTGCTGCGCCGCGGTCGAGGTAAAGGCGGCACCGACCTTGCCGACCAGCGCGTCGGTGTACCAAAGCCCGCCGGCCTGATCGAGAAACGCCGCCATCTGGCTCGGCATGCGCCCGAACCGGGTCGGCGCGCCGATCACGATGCCGTCATATTCGGCCAGCTTGCCGATCCCCTCGATCTGCGGATGCGTGTGGTCGGCGATGAAGCCGGCCGCGGCGGCTACTTCGGGCGGCGCGGTTTCGGCCACCCGCATCACGTCGCATTCGTGGCCCGCGTCGCGAACCCCTTCGGCGACAGCATCGGCCATGCGCGCGAGATGGCCGTACGACGAGTAGTAGAGCACCAGGATGCGGGCCATCGGCGGTTCCTTTCGATCAGAGTCGGGCCGTTGGCCTAGCGCGCGGTGGCGACACAGGGAACCGTCAGTTTTCTTCGGCGCCGCAAGGCCGTGGTGCCCGGGGGCGGGATCGAACCACCGACACTGCGATTTTCAGTCGCATGCTCTACCAACTGAGCTACCCGGGCAACGCTGCGGTAAGGGCCCTGAAGGGCCGGCGAGCGGCTTGGAAGCGCGCCTATGGCCAGTGGGCGCGCGCTTGGCAAGACCCTAACCGTCGTCGCGGACTCGATCCACGACCGCTAGTCTTCCCGAACGATGTCCTCCGGATCCGCCGGCGGTCCGGGAACGGCGTAACCTTCGCTCAGCCAGTTGGCGAGATCCCGGTCGCGGCAGCGGGCCGAGCAGAATGGGGCGAACTCGGCAACGCGCGGCTTGCGGCAGATCGGGCAGGGCCGGTTCATCGCGCCACCGCCTGCGCGAAGCCGCCGTCGAGCGCAAGTCCGGGATCGGCCGCGAGCCGCACCTCGCGCCCGGTCCTCCGCGCCAGTTCCGCCAGCCATTCGTCACGCAGCTTGGCAGTGACCGCGGGATGCGCGGTGAGGAGCATGGCGCCCGACTCCTCCACATGCTCGGCGCGCCTCAGCAGCATCCGCGCCGCCGCTCCGGCGGGCGACAGGGTCAGCCGGTGCAGCAGCGATGGCCGTTCGAGCCGGGTTACGAGCTGCACGAAGCCGAAGCCGTTCATCGCCGTGCGCTCGTGCGGCCAGTCGCGCAGCGCTTCGGCCAGGGCGTCATCGACGGCGCGGCGATCGTTCTTGCGGTCCAGGCTGGGGAAGTCGATGCCGATCATGCCGCCGAGGTCAAAGCGGCGAATGGCTGCCGCCAGCGGCGGCACCGCTTCGCGCGCGAGGGTTGCCGGTGCCGCCGCCCCGTCGATGTCGACCAACGTCATCGCCGGCGTGACCGAGAATAACAGCGAACCGGCGGCGAAGGAAACTTCACCCGCCCAGGCTTCGGCCCAGAGGTCCTCCCACAATCCCGCCGGAAAGCGTCTGACGACCTGGCCGGCCAGCGAGGGCGCTGCACGCATCGCCGCCTCGCTTGGCCGCGCCTGCGCGCGCTTGAGCCGGCCGCGTTCGGCGATGGCCGCGCGAGTGACCTCGAGCCGGATGGTCGCCCCTTCGCGACTGTTCGCTGGCAGGCGGTCGACCAGCGCTTCTTCGCCGCCCCCGAAGCGCGCGGTGCCGCGCCGGCGGGCGGGGTCGAAATGAGCGAGCACCGCGTCTGCGACCTGGCCCGCGGCCAGGGCGCCCGGCCAGTTGAGGCGCGCGGCGAGCGCCTCATCACCCTCGACGAGCAGCGCGCGCTCCTCGCCGATGCCTTGCTCGACAAGCCACTCAGCCAACAGGGAACCCCGCCGCCCTGAGCAGCGCACGGGTCTCGAACAGCGGCAGGCCGACAACGCCGGAATGGCTGCCGGAGATCCACGCGATCAGGCCCTCGGCGCTGCCCTGGATGGCATAGCCGCCGGCCTTGCCGTGCCACTCGCCGCCGGCGAGGTAGGCCGCGATCTCTTCGGCTGAGAGCCGCTTGAAGCGCACCGCCGTCTCGCTCAGGCGTTCGCGCACCGTTCCATCGGGCGCGCGCAAGGCAACGGCCGAGAGCACGCGGTGGCGGCGGCCCGAAAGCAGCTTCAGGCATTTGCGCGCCGTCGCTTCGTCCTCGGCCTTGGGCAGGATCCGCCGGCCCACAGCCACGACGGTGTCGCCGGCCAGAACGAAAGCGCCCGCATCCGCCGCCGCCGCGGCCTTCTCGCGCGCCATGCGTTGCGCATAGTCGCGCGGCAACTCTGCCTTCCCCGGGGTCTCGTCGATGTCTGCATGGACCACCCGGGCAGGCTCCACGCCCAGTCGCACGAGCAGCTCGCGCCGCCGCGGGCTGGCCGAAGCTAGGATCAGGCTGGGGGCGCCCAAGCGCGCCGGCTTACTGCGGCCTGACGGGCCAGGACCTGCCGGGCATCAGGCGATAGGTAATGCGGCCCTTCGACAGGTCGTAAGGCGTCAGCTCGACCAGCACTTCGTCACCCACGAGCACACGGATGCGGTTCTTGCGCATCTTGCCGGCGGTGTGGCCGATGATCTTGTGGCCGTTTTCGAGCTCTACCCGGAACATCGCGTTGGGTAGCAATTCGACCACCTTCCCGCGCATTTCGAGGAGTTCTTCTTTGGCCATAAGGATCGATATCCACCTTCGCGATTTAGCTTGGCCGGGCGCATAGCGGCGGGCGGGGGAAAAGGAAAGCCTCGCAGGTCCGGAGAGGCATGAACCAAAGCAACCTCGCGGATTAACACGCGATACATTGCGACACTTTATTACCACGGCCAGCTTGCCGGGTGACCGTGTCTGGACATAGGCGCGGTTCGGGGAATGGTCTGCAGTCGTTTGGAAAAGGTACCTGCATTGCGCATTCTCCTCGCCGCCAGTTCCGCCGCCATCGCGGCCGCGCTCGCTTTCCCGGCCACCGCGCAAGTTACGCCCGCGGCGGATCCGCCCGCCGCGCCGGCCCAGCAGGGAACCGTGCAGGACACGCCGCCGGTGGTCGACCAGACCACCCCGGATGACGAGAACCAGATCGTCGTCGTCGCCAACTCGCTGCGCGGCGCGGTCGAGGCGCCGCAGCCGCCGATCGTCGAGCTGAACGAGCAGGACATCGCCTCGTACGGCGCCAGCTCGCTGGCCGACCTCGTCGCGCAACTCTCGACCGAGATCGGCAGCGGCCGTGGGCGCGGCAGCGGGCGGCCGGTATTCCTGGTCAACGGCCTCAGGGTATCGAGCTTCCGCGAAATGCAGTCGTTTCCGCCGGAAGCGATCAAGACCGTCCAGGTGCTGGCCGAGGAAGTGGCCCAGCGGTACGGTTTCGCCCCTGACCAGCGGGTGATCAACTTCATCCTCAAGGACAACTTCTCGAGCCGCACGGTCGAAGCGCAATATGGGCAGCCGTTCAAGGGCGGCACGTCGAGTGAAGGGCTCGAAGGGACATACCTGAACATCGCCGGCAAGAACCGGCTCAACTTCGATCTCAAGGCCAATCACACCACTCCGCTGACCGAGGCCGAGCGCCCAATCATCCAGACCACCGTCCCGACATTTCCGACCGATCCCGATCCGGCTGCTTTCCGTACGCTGGTGGCGAAGAACAGCGATTACCAGCTCACCGGCAACTGGACCCACGGCATCGGCGACGCGGGTGCGTCGCTGGCGGTCAACGGCACGGCCGAGCGCAGCGACAACCTGTCGTTCTCGGGGCTCGACAGCGTCTTCCTCAGCGATCCCAACGGCGACAGCGCGCTGCGGACCTTCGGCACCGACTTTCCGCTCGCCCGGCGCACCCGGACCGACACGGTCTCGTTCGGCAGCACGCTCAACGCGCACGCCGGCGACTGGCAACTGACCGGCACGGTCGACGCGAACCACGCCGATAGCACCAGCAAGATTGACCGCCGCGCCGATACCGCGGACCTGGCCGCCGCCGTTCGCGCCGGCGCGCTGGCGCTCGATGCGCCGATCACCGGCATCGGCTATCCCGGCTTCGACACCGCGGAAAGCAAATCAACCAGCGCCTCGACCAAGTTCACCGCCATCGGCCACCCGATCCACCTGCCCGCGGGCGATGCCACCGTCACGCTCGACGCCGGGTTCGACTGGGACCGGATCGACAGCAGCGACACCCGCAACCTGGGCGTCGCCACCAAGCTTACGCGCGGCAACCTCAACGGCGGGGTCAACGTGTCGCTGCCGATCGCCAGCCGGCGTGACGACGTGCTCGCCTTCCTCGGGGACGTGACCGCGAACGTCAGCGGCGGGCTCGATCACCTGTCGGACTTCGGTACGCTGAAGAACTGGAGCGCCGGGCTCAACTGGGGGATCACCGAGAAGCTCAACGCACAGGCCAGCTACATCGTTCGCGATGCCGCGCCGGGGCTGAGCCAGCTCGGCGCGCCGACGATCGTCAACTTCAATGTGCCGGTCTACGATTTCACCACCGGCCAGACGGTGCTGGCCAACGACACCACCGGCGGCAACCCCAACCTGAAGCGCGAGACTCAGCGCGACTGGAAGCTCGGGCTTTCCTATGACTTGCCGTTCTTCGACCGTTCGGCGATCCGCGTCGAATACTTCCGCAACCGCTCGAATGACGTCACCGCGTCGTTCCCTGTGCTGACGCCGGACATCGAGGCGGCGTTCCCCGATCGGGTACAGCGCGACGCGTTCGGCAACCTTGTCTCGATCGATCAGCGGCCGGTGACGTTCTACAAGGAAAACTCCTCGCGTCTGCGGATCGGCTTGAACTTCTCCGGGCGCATCGGCGGCCAGTCCCAGGGTAGCGATGGCGGCGGGCGTGGCGGCGGCGGCGGCGGTTTTGTTGCGCTCGCCGGCCCCGGTGGCGGAGCTCCCGGTGGCGCGCCACCGAGCGGTGCGGGCGGCCCTCCGGGCGGCGGCGGTTTCTTCCTCTTTGGCGGCGGTCAGGGCGGGAACGGAGCCGGCGGCGGGCCAGGCCGTGGGAACTTCAACCCGCAGGCCTTCGCCGAATTCCGCCAGCAACTGTGCGCGCCGAATGGCGGCGAGCCCGACCTGTCGAAGCTGCCCGAACAGATGCGCACGCGCCTGAGCGGCCCCGACGGCAAGCCCGATTCGGCACGGCTGAAGGAAATGCGCGACCGGGTATGCAACGGCGCCGGCGGCGCGCGGTTCAACCCGCAAGCCTTCCAGCAACTGCGCCAGACGCTGTGTCCGGCAGACAAGGCGCTCGATCCGACCAAGCTGCCGACACAGATCACCGATCGCTTTAAGGGTGCCGACGGCCAGCTCGATCAGGCGCGCCTGACCCAGTTCCGCACGCGGGTGTGCAGCATCGACCCGGCGCAGCTCGCTGCCCGGCAGGCCCAGCGGGGCGAGGGCGGAGCGCCTCCCGGAGCGGGCGGTACGCCGTCGCAACCGGCACAAGCCGGGGGCAATCGCGGCGGCGGTGCGGGCGGGTTTTTCCCTGGCGGAAACCGCGGCAGTGGCAACGGCGGCCGCTGGAACCTGTCGCTCAGCCACACGATCGAGCTCGGCAACAAGGTGCTGATCGCGCCCGGTGGCCCGCTGCTGGACCTGCTCCACGGAGACGCGCTGACCGGCGGCGGTGTCGCGCGGCATACGACCAGCGTGGAGGGCGGTGTGTTCCGCCGAGGCCTCGGCCTGCGCTTCAGCGCCAGCTACAAGAGCGGCACGCATGTGGAGGGTACCGGCACGCCGGGCAGCGGCGACCTGACGTTCGGCGACCTGTTCACGCTCGACCTCAGGATTTTCGCCGACCTCGGGCGGCAGGAGAAGCTGGTCAAGGCGGTGCCGTTCCTCGAGAACACCCGTGTCTCCTTCAGCGTCGACAACGTGTTCGATGCGCGCCAGCGAGTCACCGACCGGAACGGCGTGGTTCCGCTGCGCTATCAACCGTATCTGGTCGATCCGACCGGCCGCTCGTTCCAGGTCGAGTTCCGCAAGCTGTTCTAGGAGGCGGAACCCCGGCCCCGGCGGTCCATTGATGGGCCGTGAGCGCTCGCGACACTTCGTTCCGGCTTGTCGTCAAGTCGCTGATCGCTGCCGCGCTCGTCGGATTGCTGGTCCTGACGCTGCTGCGCCTGGTTGACCTGTTGATCCTGGTGTTCGGTGCCGTGGTCGTGGCCACGCTGGTGCGAGGCCTGGCCGATGCGATCGAACGCCGGACGCCGCTGAACGGCAACTGGAGCCTGACCGCGGCGATCCTGCTGGTCGTCGCCATGTTCGTCTGCTTCGGCTGGCTCTTCGGTTCGCAGATGCAGACCGATCTCGGCGCTGTGGCGAAAACCCTGCAGGCTAGCTGGGAGGAGCTTCGCCAGCGCGTGGCCGCGTTGCCCGGTGGAAAGGACGTCGCGGCGGCGATGCAGACCGCGCGGGTTCCGACCGACAACTTCGTGCCGAAGCTGGTCGGGGCGATCAACTGGCTGACCAATGCGGCGATCGATCTGGTCGTGTTCCTGTTCGGCGTGGTGTTCATGGCCGCCGATCCGCCGCTCTATCGCGGTGGCTTGGCGCTGCTCTTTCCGCGCCAGCACCGGCCGCTCGCCGACGAGGCGTTGGTCGATGCCGGGTTGGCGCTCCGGCAGTGGGTGATCGGCCTGTTCGTGGTGATGGTGTTCATCGGCGTGTTCTGCGGCCTGGGCCTGTGGCTGGTGGGATGTCCTTCGGCGGCGGGCCTGGGGCTGATCGCCGGCCTGTTCGAGCTGATCCCCTACCTCGGGCCGATCATCTCGATGGTGCCGGTGGCGCTGGTGGCGGCCACGGCGGGCCCGGAAACGCTGTGGCTGGCGATGGCCGTCATGCTGGTGGTGCACTGGGTCGAGGCCGCGCTCGTGGCGCCATTGGCTGCGCAGAAGGTCGTTTCGCTGCCGCCGGCGCTGTCGGTCTTCGGCATCGTCGGCGGCGGCATGCTGTTCGGCCCCCTGGGGCTGGTCTTTGCCTCGCCGTTGCTGGTGGTAGCGATGGTGCTGGTCAAGCGGTTGTGGGTCGAGGAAGCGCTGCAGACGCCCACGCACGTGCCTGGACGTGACCCGGAGTAGCTCAGGCCCGGGATGACGAACGGCGCGGGTTTGCCTATGTCGCTCGCATGGCTCGCACACCCGCCGGATCCCCGCCACACCCGAAAGGCGCCGAGCGCTTCAACGAGGATCGCGCGACTTACACGGTGAAAGGGGATGCGCAGCCGGACATTGAGGCCGGGGTCAAGGCGATCCGCGACACGGTGAAAACGCTGAAACCCAAGCCCGGTGTCTACCGTATGCTCGATGCGCGCGGCGACGTGCTCTACGTCGGCAAGGCTCGCGCCCTGAAGAACCGCGTGGCGAATTACTGCCAGGTGACCAACCTCTCCAGCCGCTTGCAGCGGATGGTCAGCCAGACGCGCGCGATGGAGATCGTCACCACAAATTCGGAAGCCGAGGCGCTGCTGCTCGAACCGCAGCTCATCAAACGATTTCGCCCGCCTTACAACGTGTTATTGCGCGATGACAAGAGCTTTCCTTTCATCCTCTTGCGCGCCGATCACGCTTTCCCGCGCATCATGAAGCACCGCGGCGCGAGGAAGGCGAAGGGGGATTACTACGGCCCGTTCGCCAGCGCCGGATCGGTCAACACCACTATTAATGCACTGCAGAAACTGTTCCTGCTAAGATCCTGCACCGACAGCTTTTTCTCGCGGCGCGACCGCCCCTGCCTGCTGTACCAGATCAAGCGCTGCTCGGCCCCTTGCGTCGGCCGCATCGACGAGGCCGGTTACGCCGAGCTTGTGCGCCAGGCGAAGGACTTCCTCGGCGGCAAGTCCGGCGCGGTGCAGCGCGAGATCGAGAGCCAGATGGCTCACGCGGCCGCCAATCTCGACTTCGAAAGCGCCGCCATGCTGCGCGACCGGCTGCGCGCGGCGACTTTCATCCAGGGCAGTCAGGCGATCAATGCCGAAGGAGTCGGCGACGCGGACGTGTTCGCGCTTGCCGTCAAGGGCGGGCAGATCGCCATCCAGGCCTTCTTCGTCCGCGGCGGACAGAACTGGGGCCACCGGGCGTTCTTCCCCGCGCACATTGCCGACGTGCCGGAAGCCGAAGTGCTCGCCCGCGCGCTGATGCAGTTCTACGAGGAAGTCCCACCGCCGCGCACGATCCTGGTCGACCGCGAGCTGCCCGAGCGGGAGCTGCTCGAGGAAGCGCTGTGCGAGGTCACCGGGCACCGCGTGTGGATCAGCGTGCCCCAGCGCGGCGATCGGCGGCGTCTGATGGAGCAGGCCAGCCGCAACGCTGCCGAAGCGCTCGACCGCCGTCTGGCCGAAACTGGCACTCAGGCGCGCACCCTTCGCGAGTTGACGGAGTTCCTAGAATTGCCGGAGGAGCCGCGGCGGATCGAGGTTTACGACAACAGCCATATCCAGGGAACCAAGGCAGTGGGCGCGATGATCGTCGCCGGGCCGGAGGGCTTCCAGAAGGGGCAGTACCGCAAGTTCAACATCCGCGAGGCGCAATCGGACGACGATTTCGGGATGATGCGCGAGGTCATGCGCCGCCGCTTCGGCCGGGCGCTGGAGGAAGACCCGGACCGCGATGGCGAGACCTGGCCCGGCCTGGTGCTGATCGACGGCGGCAAGGGGCAGATGTCGGCGGTGCGCGACACGCTCGAGGACCTGGGCATCGAGGACGTGCCGTTGATCGCCATCGCCAAGGGCCCGCACCACGGCCGCGAGGGCCGTGAGGTGTTCCACTTCCCGGATGGACGCGAAAAGACTCTTCCGGTCAATTCGCCGGTGCTGTTCTACCTCCAGCGGCTGCGCGACGAGGTCCACCGCTTTGCCATCGGCGCCCACCGCGCCAAGCGCAGCCGCGCGATCAGCGCCAGCCCGCTCGACGAGATCCCCGGCATCGGCCCGGCTCGCAAGCGCGCGCTACTGCTGCACTTCGGCACCGCCGGAAAGGTCCGCGCCGCCGCGCTCGACGATTTGAAGCGCGCGCCCGGCGTGAGCGAGGCGGTGGCGCAGGCGGTGTACGACTTCTACCACCCCGGCGGCTGACCGACAGAAAGAAGCGCCCGGAACGGAGGAGGAGGTCCGTTCCGGGCGCGGGGCCCTCGGGTCAGTTTGGGGGCGGAAGGCGTTACTGTCCCGAGGCGTCCTGTTGCTGGGCGACCTGCTTGATCGTGCCTTCGCCCATTGCCGAGATGACGGCGTTGCCGCTGCCGCCGGCCTGGAAGTTGCCGGCGGGCAGCATCGCCTTGGCGCCGTCGACCTTGACCAGCAGGGCCTGCACCTGGCCCTGGCCGTTGGCGATGACCTGCTGGACCTTGCCGATCTTGTCGCCGCTGGCGTCGAGCACGCTCATCCCCTTGTCGACCGAGAACGCGCCCTGACCGGTGGCCGCCGCGCTGCCCGCTGCGGCGAGGGCGCCCGAGCCATATCCAGCCGAGCCATTCGCGGCACCGTTGGCGCTGCCCGCAGCATTGCCGGCGAGGCCGCCGGCGCCGCTGAGCAGGCCGGAACCCGTGCCCTGCGCCTGCTGACCGGCCGAGCGGGCCTGCGAGACGGCGCCTTGGCCGGTCGAACGCAGCTGGTCGGTGCCGATCAGATCGGCCGAGGCCGAACCGCCGCCCGAAGCCGAGCCGCCGGCCCGACCGTTGCCATTCGCGTTGCCGGCGGGCGTGTTGAGCACGCCGTCCAGCGCGCCATTACCACTGGCGTTGCCGTTCCCGTTGGCGTCGACATGGCCCCTGTGACGATCGACGTGCGCCCCGCCGTTGCCACTGGCCGAGCCGCTGCCAGTGGCGCCGAACGTGCCGCCGAGCGGATCGCTCGGGAAGCTCGAAGTGCTGGGCAGGCTCGGCATGCCGCCGATGGCGCCGCCGCCGCCGAGCACTCCGCCAAGGCCGCCACCGAGGCCGCCGCCGCCGCCGAGGATTTGTGCGCTGGCCGGCGCTGCGATGAGTGCGAGGACCGATCCGGCGATGAGAATCCGTTTCATGACTGCGTTCCTTCTTCCATCGGCCGGCGCGCTGCTGCCGGCTCGAATGGAAAACGGACGCCCGGTTCGGTTTAATTCATCAGATCAGAAAAAATTTGCGTCGGGGCGAATCACCGCCGCCCGCAGCGCTTGCACAGCAGCCCGCGGCCATATTGCCCGTCCGGCCCTTTCGGCCCCAGGTCGACAGCCTCCGCATCGAGCGCCTCGCGCCACGAGCCCCCTCGCTGCAGCGCCGCCGCGACGCGCGCTGCCACGAGCGGCACGGCGTAGGAAGTGCCGCGCAGCCCGGCCCACTTGCCTGCCTTGTTGCGCCCGCGGATGTCTGCGCCAGGCGCGGCATAGTCCAGATGGAGCGCACGGCCGGCCTCGATCAGGGAGCGCTGGCGGCCATCCACGCCGGTGACCGCGACGACGCCGGGATAGGAAGCCGGATAAGCCGGGGGCGCCGCGGGGCCGTCATTGCCGACGGCGGCGACCACCACCACGCCCTTGCCGCGCACAGCCATGATGGCCCTTTCGAGTACGGTGTTCTTGGGGCCGACCAGGCTGATCGAGACCACCCTGGCGCCGTTGCCGGCGAGCCAGTCGAGCGCGCGCGCGATGGCCAATGCGTTGCCGCCCGCTGGATCGCTACCATAGACATCGGCAGCCAGCACGCGGCGGACGCCGGCCCCGGAAAGCAGCGAAATGACCGCGCTGCCGTGGTTGCTGGGCAGCGGTGCACCCCGGGCAAAGCCGCGTTGGGAGCTTACCGTCTCGGCCTTGCCGGGGGCGCCGTCGATGACGCCGACCGGTATGGCGATCGCCGGGACAGCGGTCGAGGCCGCGGCGGCCGCCTCGAGCGTCGTCGCGCCGCCGCTCTGGAAGTGGAGGTTGTCGGGCGCGAGTTCGGCGTTCGGCGCGGCGCTAAGCAAGCGGCGTTGCGCTTCGGCTAGCGCCATTCCCCGGGGCACCTGCAGGCGCGTCACGGTCATGCCGAGTGACGCGAGCTGCTCGCTACCCGCGTCGGCAAAGCCCGCGGCGCGCGCTGCGGTCTGCGTCACGGCGTCGGCATCAACCAGCAGAAGCTCGCCGCGCACGGCTGGCTGGCCGTCGGCGTCCGGCTCGATGAATTCGCGTCGCTGGCGCAGCAGATCGGCGATGCGATCCGCACGTGCTTCGACAAGTTGTCGGGCCGTCTGGCGAATGTCCTGGAGCGGCTGGTCGAGCGTCTGGGCGAGCCCTTGCGTCACCGGCCCGACCACCGGCAACTGCGGCACGCCGACGCCCGGCAACAACTGCGCCGCGGCGGGGACCGCGAGCAGTATCGCGCTGGTGGCCAGAAGGGCAAGGGCGGCACGCATTCTCGTCAACTCTTGCTATTTTGCATGAAGCACGGATGAAACGCACCGGCTCATCCGTTTAATCCATGAAACGAGGCAAGTCATAGCCGACGACGGCTTCGAGCAGGGCGTTCTGGCGCTCCTACCCAGGCTGCGGCGCTTCGCCGCGGGGCTGGCGCGCGACGCAGCCGACGGCGACGACTTGTGCCAGATGGCCGTCATCCGCGCGCTCGAAAAGCGCGAATTGTGGCAGCCGGGCACGCGACTGGATAGCTGGATGTACCGAATGATGCGCAATATCTGGATCGACGAAACCCGGGCGAGGACGCGCCGGAGCGAGACCTTCGTCGCCGAAGACGCCGGCTTGTCGGTCGGCGGCGGCGGCGGGCAGGAGGAAGCCGTTACGCTGTCGGTGATCGATCGCGGCCTGCGCACCTTGCCCGACGAGCAGCGCGAGGCGGTGCTGCTGGTGATGGTCGAAGGCTATTCGTACAAGGAAGCGGCGGAAATCGTCGGCTGCCCGGTTGGTACGCTCAACTCGCGGCTGGTGCGCGGGCGCGATGCGCTGATGGCCTGGCTGGGAGACGGGGTATGAGCGTGTCCCGCGAGGAACTGGCGGCGTTCGCCGATGGCGAGCTGGGCGAGCCGCGGCGGAGCGAGGTGGCGGCGGCGGTCGCGGCCGATCCGGCGTTCAGGGCGGAGGTCGAGCGGCACCGGGCGCTCAGGCAGCGGTTGTCCGCCCACTTCGCGCCGATCCTCGATGACCCCGTTCCTGAAAGGCTGACCGCGCTGCTCGGCGGCGCCGAGCCAAAGGTCGCGGACCTGACCGCCGCTCGCCAGCGCAAGGCCGCACGCGGCATCCCGCGCTGGGGCTGGATCGTCGGCCCCGCGCTCGCCGCATCCATCGCGCTGGCCGTGTTTCTGCCGCGCGGGAACTCGGCCTCGGAAGGCTATGTCGGCCCTCAACTGGCGTCGGCGCTCGATAGCCAGCTCGTGGCCAGCCAGGCGAGCAATGTTTCGACGCGCATATTGCTCAGCTTCCGCAAGGAAGGGGGACAGTTCTGCCGCGCCTTCGCCGGCGAGGCGCAGAGCGGAATCGCCTGCAAGGACGATACCGGTTGGCAGCTCCAGGCGGCCGGCCGCGGCGCCAGCGCCGAGCAGGGCGACTATCGTATGGCCGGCAGCACTGCCGCCGAGCTTATGGCCAAAGCGCAAGAATTGGCCGCCGGCCCGGCGCTCACCGCGGACGAAGAGCAGGCGGCGCGCTCGAAGGGCTGGCGCTAGCGCAACGCGTGAAACATCCCCTCCTGCGCCACGCTCGCCACCAGGCGCCCGTCACGAGTGAAGATGCGGCCGAAGTTGAGGCCGCGGGCATGCCCGCTCCACGGCGATTCCATCGCGTAAAGCAGCCACTCGTCGGCGCGGGCGTCCTCGTGAAGCCATAGCGCGTGGTCGAGGCTCGCGCCCTTGAGATCACCGCGGGCGAATGCGAGGCCGTGGGGCAGAAGGCACGTCGCCATCAGGCGCATGTCGCTGAAATAGGCGAGCACCGCGCGGTGCAGCGCGGGGTCTTCGGGCAGTGGGGCGCGGGCGCGGAACCACACATTCTGCCGGGGCGGCGAGGGCTGGCGGCTGAGCAGCCCCAGCGGATTGGCCGCCCGGACCTCGATCGGTCGCGGCCGCAGGATGATCCGCGGGGCGTTGTCCTCGATTTCCGCGCGGTAGCGGGCGAAGACCGCATCCTCCGGCTCGAGCTCTTCGGGCGCAGGCACTTCTGGCATCTCCGCCGCTCGGTGGGTCGGGCCATCCTCGCGGCGCTGGAACGAGGCCGAGCAGGCGAGGATTTGCCGCTCCTCCTGCAGCGCGACCACCCGCCGATTAGCGAAGCTGCGGCCGTCGAAGCCGCGTTCAATGCGGTATTCAATGGGCAGTTCCTCGCTGCCGCCGCGGAGAAAATAGGCATGGAGGGAGTGCGGCGGGCGGTCCTCGGCGACCGTCGCCTGTGCCGCCAGCAAGGCCTGGGCGATGACCTGTCCGCCGAATACCCGGCCCACGCCATCGCCGCGGCGCGGGCCTTCGAAACGGTCCTCGCCGAACGGTTTGAGTTCGAGCAGCCGCAGCAGATCCGCGACGAGGGCTTCGGGCGAGGGCTCGCTCATCCGCGGCGGCTACACAAAAGCCCCGCCCGGCGCCAGCCGGACGGGGCTTGTGCAATCGGTCGTAAAGATCAGACGCCCGCGTGAGCGGCCAGCGCCGCGAGCAGCAGCAGCGCGACGATGTTGGTGATCTTGATCATCGGGTTGACGGCCGGGCCGGCGGTGTCCTTGTAGGGATCGCCGACCGTGTCGCCGGTCACCGCCGCCTTGTGGGCTTCGCTGCCCTTGCCGCCGTAGTGGCCGTCCTCGATGTACTTCTTGGCGTTGTCCCACGCCCCGCCGCCGGCGGTCATGGAGATCGCCACGAACAGCCCGCCGACGATCACGCCGAGCAGCAGCGCGCCGAGCGCGGCGAAGCCGTTGGCCTGCCCGGCGATGGCGGTGATCACGAAGTAAACGACGATCGGCGCGAGCACCGGCAGCAGGCTGGGGATGATCATTTCCTTGATCGCCGCCTTGGTCACCAGGTCGACCGTGCGGGCATAGTTCGGGCGGCTGGTGCCGGCCATGATGCCCGGGTCGCCGGCGAACTGCTCGCGCACGTCCTTGACCACGTCGCCCGCCGCGCGGCCGACAGCGGTCATGCCCATCGACCCGAACAGGTACGGCAGCAACGCGCCGAGCAACAGCCCGACGATGACGTAGGGGTTCTCGAGGCTGAAATCGACGTTCAGGCTCGGGAAGAACTCCCGCAAGTCGGTAGTGTAGGCGGCGAAGAGCACCAGCGCGGCGAGGCCGGCCGAACCGATCGCATAGCCCTTGGTCACCGCCTTGGTGGTGTTGCCCACCGCGTCGAGCGCGTCGGTCTTCGCCCGGACCGCGTCGTCGAGCCCGGCCATCTCGGCGATGCCGCCGGCGTTGTCGGTGACGGGGCCGTAGGCATCGAGCGCCACGACCATACCGGCCAGAGCCAGCATGGCAGTCGCCGCGTAGGCGATGCCGAGCAGACCGGCGAGCTGGTAAGCGATGATGATCCCGGCGACGATCACCAGGGTCGGCAGCGCCGTCGACTCAAGCGACACCGCGAGGCCCTGGATGACGTTGGTGCCGTGCCCTGTCTCCGAAGCCTTGGCGATCGAGCGTACCGGGCGGAAATTGGTCCCGGTGTAGTATTCGGTGATCCAGATGATCAGGCCGGTGATGACGAGGCCGAGCAGCGAGCACCAGAACAGGTCCATCCCGGTGAAGTTGCCGGCACCGCCGCCGGCCACGCCGATCACGGCGTTCATGTCGCCGAGTGCCAACATCATCATGCCGTAGATCGCCGGGATCGAGAGGACCGCGGTGACCAGGAAGCCTTTGTACATCGCGCCCATGATGTTGGTGCCGCCGCCGAGGCGGACGAAGTAGGTGCCGATGATCGAGGTAACGATGCACGCGCCGCCGATCAGCAGGGGCAGGCTCATCAGAGCCATCAGCCGGTCGCCCGCGCCGCCGAGCAGCAGTGCGGTAAGGACCATCGTGGCGCCGACGGTTACGACGTAAGTCTCGAACAGGTCCGCGGCCATGCCGGCGCAGTCGCCGACATTGTCGCCCACGTTGTCGGCGATCACCGCCGGGTTGCGGGGGTCGTCCTCAGGAATGCCGGCCTCGACCTTGCCGACGAGGTCGGCTCCGACGTCGGCCGCCTTGGTGAAGATGCCGCCGCCGAGACGGGCGAAGATCGAGATCAGCGATGCGCCGAAGGCCAGCGCGGTCAGCGCCTGGACGACCGTGCGGTCGGTCCCGCCCACGGTGTAGCCGCCCGGACCGGTGAGGTACCAGAAGAACACCGCGATCGCGAGCAGCGCGAGGCCGGCCACGAGCATGCCGGTGATGGCGCCTGCACGGAAGGCGAGGGTCAGTCCGTCCTGCAGGCCCTTCTGGGCCGCGGCGGCGGTGCGCACGTTTGAGCGCACCGAGATGTTCATGCCGATGAAGCCGGCGAAACCGGAGAGCACGGAACCGAGCACGAAGCCGGCGGCGCTGATCGGGCCGAGGAAGATCGCGACGATCACGGCTACGATCACGCCGACTATGCCGATCGTGGTGTACTGGCGCTTGAGGTAGGCCTGCGCGCCTTCCTGGATCGCGCCGGCGATCTCCTGCATCTTTTCGTTGCCGGCGGATGCGCCGAGGATCTGGCGGCTGGTGACGAAGCCGTAGACGACGGCCAGAAGTCCCAGAATAATCGAGATACCTACGAGGCTCATTGCTAGCCTTCCCCCTGTTTCCCAAAACCAAAGCCGCGGCGCGGCCGGAAAACCCCCACGCCGCAGGCGACGAAGCTGGCTAGAGGGCGCGTGGGGCCGGTGCAACCCCCTTGCGGCGGATTTCACCCTGTTGCCCTCGCGCCATCGCGCATGACCCGATTTGTGACGGCAAGTCCCTGAATCTTGCGGTGGACCATGGTTTAATTTAGGTAAACCGCTGATGGGCGCCCTCGTAATCCGCAAACTGCTCCTTTGGATGCCGTTCCTGTTCGGGATCGGATTCATCGCGCCGCTGACCGCGCAGACGATGGCCTATTGGAATATCGACGCGCCGCTGGGCCTTTCGCGGATCGCCTTCGGCCTGCTGTTCGGCGGCGCCTGGGGGCTCTACGCGAACATCAGAGGGCGGTGGATCTGATGGACCGCCCGCTCGACGATCTCACCCGCGCCGACACAGCGGAGGACTTTGCGCTTCCCACCGACACCGGCCTGATCGAAGGTCGTGTCGACCACGGCGCGGTGGACCGATCGGCGTTCGAGTGGCGCCACGCGCCCGAGCTCGACAAGCATACCCGCATCAACCTGCGTGTGCAGGAGCGTGAGGTTGCCGCCAAGTACATGTCCGATCCCCGGAAGATGCGGATATACACCGTGCTCACGCTCGGCTGCTTCGGTTTGTGGCTGGCGATGTTCCCGCTGACGATGTTCGAGATCGTGCCGATCTGGCCGTGCTTCCTGTTCGCGACCTTCATCGCCGCGGTTGGCTACATCCCCAGCCACGAGGCGATGCATCGCAACATCGGGCGGCCCGGTACGAAGTACCACTTCTGGAACGAGGCGGTCGGCCAGGTCGCCACGCTGATCCTGATCTTTCCGTTCTCGATGGCGCGGCTGATGCACATGCATCACCACTACCACTGCAATGATCCGGTGATGGACCCCGACTATACCGACGGAGCCAGCGGACCGATCATGGCCTGGGTCAAGACCTGGCTCAACCGCCAGCCTGGCGCCGATGGCTCGATCCACCACTACAAACGCTGCCTCGAACGGATCGGCACGCCGGATGCCAAGGTCGCCCTGCGCGACACGATGCTGCTGCAGCTCGGCAGCATGGGCTTCCTGTTCGCGCTGGCGTGGAGCGGCTACGCTTTCGTCGCCTGCTTCCTGTTCTGGTTGCCGCGGCATCTGGGGCTGAGCTACATCCGCTACTGGCTAAGCTGGGCGCCGCACCATCCGCGCGACGGGCTGGAGCGCTACACCAACACCCGCGTGTTCAAGACCTGGGTCGGGCACTGGCTGTCGCTCGGGATGCAGTACCACATCGTCCACCACCTCTATCCGGGCATCCCCAACCACGCGACCAAGTACGCGTATCTCGAGATGAAGCCGATCCTAGAGCAGCGCGGAGTCGATTGTTCGGCGCTCTAGTGCTCGTAGCCGAACGGTTCGGCCGGCGGTTTTCCATCCAGCAATAGCGACGTCTCACCGCGCTCGAACACCTCGCCAATGCGCCAGGCGCTGACAGTCGGTTCGACACCCGCGGGCAGGGTGAACAGCAGCTCGTAATCCTCGCCCCAACGCAGGGCCTCCGCGCGGCGATTTTCGGGGGCGGCGATGGGAATGTCCGCCGACAACAGCGCGATCGTCGTCTCGCTCGCATCGGCCATCCGTGAGGCGTCGAGCAGAAGTCCGTCGGAGATGTCCATCATCGCGCTGACAAGCGGAGCGAGCACTTCGCCTTCCGCAAGGCAGGCGAGCGGGCGTCGAAACGCCGTGCTGTCGCCGTCGGTGCCGTCGCGCAGAGCCTCGAAGCTCATCATCGCCGCGCCGAGCGGTCCGGTCACCCAGATCGCGTCGCCTGGTCGGGCGCCCGAACGCGATGGCACCGGTCGATGCGTCGCGCGCCCGACGGCAGTAAGCCCCCACGAGCGCGGCGGGCCACCCGAAACGGTATCGCCGCCGAGCAGGGGGACGTCGTAGCGCGTGAGCACTTCCGTCAGCCCCGCAACGAAACGTTCGTCGTCCGGCCCGAGCATGTGTCCGAGCAACACGCCGAGGGGCCGCGCGCCCTTGGCAGCGAGGTCCGACAGGTTAGTCGTGACGAGCTTCCAGGCGATATCTGCCCGATCCTGCCCCGGCAGCGTGTGGACGCCTTCGACCATTACGTCGTGCGTCAGCACCAGCGTCTCGCCGCCGAGTTCGATCACCGCACAGTCGTCTTGCAATCCGCGCGCGGCGGGGTCTGTGGCCAGGGCTTTGAGGGAGTCGATGAAGGCGCGCTCGCCGCTCACCGCACCGCTTTCGCCACCGCGTCGAGCACGCCGTTGACGAACTTCGCCTCCCGGTCGTCGAAAAACGCGTGAGCTACGTCGACGTATTCGCCGATCGCCGTGCCGACCGGCACGTCCGGCCGGGCAAGCAACTCGTAAGAACCGACCCGCAGGATCTGCAGCATCGTCTTGTCGAGCCGCGCGAGCGTCCAGCCTTGGGCCAACCGTTCGCCCAGTAGCGCGTCTATTTCCTCGCGACGGGCGAGCGCGCCGATCACCAGGTCGTCGAAGAAGTCGACGTCGGCCTCGGCGTACTGCTCGTCCTCGATCTCGCGGCCAAGGCGGTGCTGGTGAAATTCGTCGAGGAGCCTGGCCTGCGCGGTGGCTTCCATCTCATGCTGGTAGAGCGCCTGCACCGCAGCGAGGCGCGCCGCCGCGCGGGACTGTGAACGTTTGGGTCCGCCGCGGCTCATTTGAGCCTCAACTCGACCGACTTGGCGTGCGCTGGCAGGCCTTCTGCCCGGGCCAACGCGATCGCCGCAGGTCCGATCTTGGCGAGGGCGCCGGCTTCCATCGAAATGAAGCTGGTGCGCTTCATGAAATCGAGCACCGACAAGCCGCTGGCGAAGCGCGCGCGGCGACCGGTCGGCAGCACGTGGTTGGGCCCGGCGACATAGTCGCCGACCGCCTCGGGCGTGTGCCGGCCGAGGAACACGCTGCCGGCGTGGCGGATCTGGGCGAACAGCGCTTCCGGATCGTCAACCGCCAGCTCGACGTGCTCGGCCGCCAGTCGATTGGCGAGGGCAGGCGCTTCGGACATGTCGGAGACGACCAGCAGCACGCCGTTGTCGTCCCAACTCGCCCGTGCAGTCCGCTGGGTCGCGAGCATCGAGCATTGCACGTCGACACGGTCTTCCACCTGCTCGGCGAACAGGGCGTCGTCGGTGATCAGGATCGACTGGGCCGCCGGATCGTGCTCGGCCTGGCTGAGCAGGTCGGCGGCGATCCAGTCGGGATCGTTCTTGCCGTCGGCGATGACCAGGATTTCACTCGGGCCGGCGACCATATCGATGCCGACCACGCCGTAAAGCTGGCGCTTGGCTTCGGCGACATAGGCGTTGCCGGGGCCGACGATCACATCGACTGGCTGGATGCGCTGGGTTCCGTAGGCGAGTGCGGCTACGGCCTGGGCTCCGCCGACGCGCCATATTTCGTCGATCCCGGCGACGTGCGCCGCTGCCAGCACCAGGGGATTGGTGGCTCCCTTCGGGGTCGGCGTGACGACGGCTAGTCGCTCGACCCCGGCGACCTTGGCGGGGATCGCGTTCATCAACAGCGACGAAGGATAGGAGGCTCGACCGCCGGGCACGTAAAGTCCCGCGGCGTCGACGGCCCGCCATCTGGCGCCGAGGCGCACGCCGGCTTCGTCGGTAAAATCGCGATCGGCCGGCAGCTGGTTCTGGTGGTAGGCGCGAATTCGCTCGGCCGCGAGGTTCAGAGCCCCGCGCAGGTTCGAGTCCAGCGCCAGGTAGGCCATCTCGCACTCGTCTTTCGAAACGCGCCAGCTCGCCAGGTCGGCGGTCAGGAAATGGCCGTCGTAGCGCGCGGTGGCCTCCTGCAGCGCTTCGTCGCCCTTGCTGCGCACGCTTTCGAGGATGTCGGACACGGCGCGTGCGATGTTCTCGCCGCTTTCGCGCCGATCCTCGACTATGCGCGCGAACTTCGCCTCGAAATCGGCGTCGCTGGTCTTGAGCCGCAGCATCAGGCGGCTTTCTCGTCGGTCAGGGCACGAAAACCCTCGACTAGCGCCGCCACGCGCGGATCGGTCTTCAGCGCAGCTCGGTTGACGACCAGCCGGGCGGACACATCCATGATCGTCGCCGTCTCGACGAGCCCGTTGTCGGCGAGCGTCCGCCCGGTCGAAACCAGATCGACGATCTGCCCGGCGAGGCCGAGGCCCGGCGCCAGCTCCATCGCCCCGTTGAGCTTGATGCATTCCGCCTGCACGCCCTGGCGCTCGTACCAGCGCTGGGTGATGTTGGGGTACTTCGTGGCAACCCGGACGTGGCTGGCGTTATCGGCGCGCTTGGTCATGTTCGGTCCCGCCAGCGAAAGGCGGCAATGGCCGATGTCAAGGTCGACCGGCGCGTAAAGCTCCGAGAAGTCGAATTCCTCGATCACATCGGAGCCGACGATCCCCGCCTGCGCCGCGCCGAAAGCGACGAAGGTCGCCACGTCAAACGCGCGCACGCGGATGACCCGCATGTCGCTGCCCTCGCATGCGAACGACAGAGCGCGGTTACCCTTGTCGTGGAAAGCGCTTTCCGGCACGAGACCGGCGCGCGCCATCAGCGGCAGCGCCTCGTCGAGAATGCGCCCCTTGGGCACGGCGAAGGTCAGCGGCTGGGGCATCGCGGGCGCAGATAGTCGGCAGGCGGAGAAAGGGCAACGCATATGGCGGACACGGGCGTAATGGCCGTTCTCGATGTCCGCGAGGCGATCGAGTGGCAGGCTCGGCACGCCGAGGAAGCCCATGCGCCGCGCACCGCCCGCGTCATCCGCGCCGAGCTGGCGATCCTCGACAGCGAAACCGCGACCGGCCGGCGGATGGCGAACTGGCAGGGCCTGGTGCTGGCGGACGCCATGCCGCTGCGCATTGCCGGCGGCCTCCATTGGCTATGCCTGACCGGCCAAGATCGGCGTTTGGAGACGGTCTACGCAGGGCTGCTGACCGACCAGAGTGCGATCGACGCGATCGTCGCGGACATGGCCGTGAAGTTCGACGCGCGGCTGATGGCCTGGCTTGACGGCCCGCCTCAGACCAACGAGGCCGGACGCTCGGCCAGCATCATGGCCGGACTGCTGTGGCTGTCGCAGCGGGTCGGGCCAAGGTTCGAGTTGAACGAGATCGGGGCCAGCGCCGGCGTCAACACAATGATGGGCCGCTATTTCTTCGACCTGGGCGCCGTGACGGTGGGTCCAAGCTTGTCGCGAATGACGATCGCCCCCGAATGGCGCGGCCCGTCGCCGCCCGAAGGAAAAGTTGAGATCGTTGCCGCGCGCGGCTGCGACCGGGCGCCGGTCGACCTCACCGACCCGGATCAGGCGCTCCGCCTCAAGGCGTACGTCTGGCCCGACGCGACCGAACGCATGGCGCGGCTCGACATCGCGATCGCGATGGCTGAACGCGCCGCGCCCGACCTGGTGAAGATGGATGCCACCGAATTCGTCGAAGAAATGCTCGCCCGGCCGCAAGAGAGCGGCACGACCCGCGTGCTGTTCCACTCGATCGTGTGGCAATACCTGCCCGAGGCGACCCAGCAGGCGATCACCACAGCCATGGAGGGTGCGGGCGGCGCCGCGACCGCCGCAAAGCCGCTCGCCTGGATCGCGCTCGAGACCAATCGCGAGACATTCAAGCACGAGCTGTGGGTGCGCTACTGGCCGGGCGGAGCCGAGGTCGTAAAACTGGCCGAAGCGCACCCGCACGGGGCTTGGGTCGAATGGCTTGGCGCAGGCTGACCGCGACCGCGGTTACGGATAGCTGACGGTCAGCGGCACTTCCGGCAGCGGAATGAACTCTTCGGTGTCGCCCGGCACCTCGGCGAAGCGCCCTTCGCGCCAGTCGGCCTTGGCCTGCTCGATCCGCTCGCGGTCGGAGCTGACGAAGTTCCACCAGACGTAGCGGCGCGAGGTGAAGGCCTCGCCGCCGAGCAGCATCGCGCGCGCGCCGCACTCGGAGCGCAGCGTCATGGCGTCGCCGGGC
>Ga0105246_10000222_pt1 | contig 28940 bp, 32 predicted proteins | sample KBSM64metaG_FD_99694 | JGI IMG/M metagenome (GOLD analysis project Ga0105246, IMG submission 99694) | Miscanthus rhizosphere microbial communities from Kellogg Biological Station, Michigan, USA - KBS M6-4 metaG | ecosystem: Host-associated > Plants > Roots > Rhizosphere > Soil | place... | reverse complement strand
GTTTATGCGATGGCGAGTTTCCGAATATTACGTTACTGTATGTTTGTACAGCGATTGAATAGAGGGAACGCCCGTGGTGAATGTTGAACAACTGAAAAGCAGCGTCAATCGCATGTCCGCCGACATCGTGCGCGATGCGGTGAACGAGCTGCGCCTCGATGGTCTGGTCACGGAAGGCAAGACGCCCTTCAACAAGGTGCATTTCAACACCTGCTTTGCGGAAATCGAAGCGCTGTTCCAGCGTGCCGGTTATCACAAGCAGCTGGATGTTGTGGGCTATCAGGGCCTGCTCTACGCGCTCTATGACCCGGGCCGTTGGGAGGCCGTGGACGTGCTGCGCTGGCTCAAGGAGTTTACCGAGGCGGCGAGCGCTTCGCCGGTTTTGCGCGTGCAACCGGCCAAGGCCTGAGATCTCTCCTAGGCTCAATCCCGCGCCATGCGGGATAATGCCCGCCTGTTATTTCCAGGCTTTGAGCATCTGCATGTCCACTTCCGGTTTTTCCCCTTCACAGCACCAAGCCAGCACCTTGTACCTGCCGCCTGGTCCATGGGCAACGGTGCTTGATTGCCTATGCGAGCATTTCCCGGCGATTGCCCGTGAACAATGGCTGGACCGCATTGCCCGTGGTCGGGTGCTGGATAGCAATGGCCAGCCCATCAGCCTGGGCCTGGCTTACAAGGAAGGCCTGTGCATTTATTACTTTCGTGAAGTGCCCAACGAGAAAGTGATTCCCGTACAGGAAAGCATCCTGTACGCCGATGAGCATCTGGTGGTGGCCGACAAGCCGCATTTTCTACCGGTGACCCCTGCAGGCGAGTATGTCGAACAGACGCTGTTGCGCCGTTTGATCCGGCGCCTGGACAACCCCGCCCTGGTGCCCCTGCATCGCATTGACCGGCATACCGCAGGGCTGGTGCTGTTCTCGGCCAATCCCGCCACCCGCGCGGCTTATCAGCAGCTGTTTCCCACGCGGCGCATCGATAAATTCTACGAAGCCATTGCCCCTGCCTTGCCTGACCTGGCGTTCCCGCTGGTGCACAAGAGCCGGCTGGTGGACGGTGAGCCTTTCTTCCGCATGCAGGAAGGCCCCGGCGCCAGCAATACCGAAACGGCGGTGCAAGTGCGCGAAAAAAACGGCGATCTATGGCGCTATGGCCTGTTCCCGGTCACCGGCAAGAAGCACCAGTTGCGTGTGCACATGACCGCGCTCGGCGCGAGTATCTGCAATGACCCGTTCTATCCCGAGGTGATCAAGGACGCCAAGGACGATTACGCCAACCCGCTCAAGTTGCTGGCCCAGGGCGTGCGTTTTATCGACCCGGTCAGCGGCCAGGAACGCAGCTTTCGCAGTGAACTCACCCTGGACTGGTAAGCGTCGCAAACGACAAGGCCCGCGCGAGGCGGGCCTAGTGGGCAAGCGGTAAGGCTTACAGGTCTTTAACGGTGCGAACCTGATCTTTGTTGATGCGGGTGCGCTTACCGTCAAGCTGTTGGAATTCGTAGAAGCCCGAATCTTCGTCAAATTTCGGGGTGTCGACGGCCTGGATTTCGCGACCGTCATTCAGGGTGATCACTGTCGGCGAGGCGCAACCGGCGAGGGTGGCGAGGCCCAGTGCAAGCATGAGAGCGGCGATGGTCCGTTGAGTCATGAGTTTGTCTCCGAGAGAATACTTTTAAAATGCTGACCTTGTGACGTGTGCAACGTCGGCAAAGTTCCTGATGCAAGGCTCATTCTGACACGCCAGGCCTTGTGTGCAACAGGTCCGGTGTATTGAGGTTGGCCAGGCGCGGGTCACCGGCCGCGCATTCCAGGCCCACGGCGCCCAGCTGCAGCAGGATTTTACGCGGGCTGCGTTCGCCAGCTTGCCAGGCCTGCTCCACCTGATCCTTCAAGGCGACAGGGATGATGCACAGCAAGGGTTCCCAGAACTCGCCATGGCGGACCATCACCGGAACCTGCCGGTTGAGTCGTGCTGTCGCACGCAGGTCGGCCAGCAGTCGCGCATCGATGTGCGGCACATCGCAGGGCAGGATCAGCAGATGCCCATGGCGTGCGGCGAAGAGTCCCGCACGGATACCTGCAAGTGGTCCGGGAAAGTCCGCGCTGTCGTCGCTCACCAGCTGATCGGCGTAGGCTGCATACCGCTCATGATTGCGGTTGCACGAGATGATCAGGTCGTCCGTGAGCGGCCGTGCCAGGCGTTGCAGGTGCGCAATCAAGGGCTGGCCGTGCCACTGCAGCAGGCCTTTGTCCTGGCCGCCCATGCGCTGGCCACGACCGCCGGCCAGCAACAGAATCGAGCAGGGCAGGGGTGAGGATTCAAGAGGCATGAGGGTTCCGCTGCGGCAGGTAAACAGAGGCTTGTGATATAACATCGGGCTGTTCCTTCGACAACCGGACCGTGCCATGAAAGCCAAGGCTGATGCGCCTTTCGTACCTCTGAATATCGCTGTATTGACCGTCAGCGACACCCGCACCCTGGACACCGACACCTCGGGCCAGGTCTTCGTCGACCGCCTGACCGCCGCCGGCCATACCCTGGCCGAGCGCGTGCTGCTCAAGGACGACCTTTACAAAATCCGCGCCCAGGTCGCCCACTGGATCGCCGAAGACGTGGTGCAGGTGGTGCTCATCACCGGCGGCACCGGCTTTACCGGCCGCGACAGCACACCCGAAGCGGTGAGCTGCCTGTTGGACAAGCAGGTCGATGGGTTTGGCGAGCTGTTCCGCCAGATCTCGGTGGCCGATATCGGCACCTCCACCGTGCAATCGCGCGCCCTGGCCGGCCTGGCCAATGGCACCCTGGTGTGCTGCCTGCCGGGCTCCACCAATGCCGTGCGCACCGGTTGGGACGGTATCCTGGCTGAACAACTGGACAACCGTCATCGGCCGTGCAATTTCGTGCCGCACCTGAAGCAGGCCCAGCCCTGTGAAACCCGTGGATAAGCCCGGCAAAACCGGCGCCTTGATGCCGGTGGAAGCGGCTTTGCAGCGTTTGCTGGACATGGCCGACGCCGCGCCGATCCGCGAGCACGAAACCGTGCGCCTGGCCGAGTGCGATGGTCGGGTATTGGCACAGGACCTGATCTCCACCCTCGACCTGCCACCCTGGCCCAACAGTGCCATGGATGGCTATGCCCTGCGCGTCGCAGACTGGGCCGGCGCGCCGTTGCCGGTCAGCCAGCGTATTTTTGCCGGCACTGCGCCTGAGCCGCTGGCGCCCGGCACCTGTGCACGCATCTTCACGGGGGCGCCGGTGCCTCAGGGCGCGGACTGCGTTGAAATGCAGGAAAACGCGAGCATTCACGACGATGAGCGGGTGAGTTTCAGCGAGCCGTTGCAAGCGGGCCAGAATATCCGTGCGCAAGGCCAGGAGACCACGGTCGGCGAGTTGGTGTTGCCGGCAGGTACGCGCCTGGGCCCGATCGAGCAGGGCCTGGCTGCTTCGCTGGGGCGTGATCGCCTGGACGTGGTGCGCCGTGTGCGCGTGGCGGTGCTGTCGACCGGCGATGAGCTGATCGAGCCTGGATTGCCCCTGGGGCCGGGCCAGATCTACAACAGCAACCGCCGCGTGCTGTGCAGTTGGCTGACGCGCATGGGCTGCGAAGTGATCGATGCTGGCATCCTGCCGGACGACCTGGAACAGACCCGCACGCGGTTGGCCGGACTGGGCAGCGTCGACTTGATCCTGTCCACGGGCGGTGTATCGGTGGGCGAGGCGGATTTTTTGGGCATCGCCCTGCGTGAAGAGGGCGAGCTTGCCCTTTGGAAGCTTGCGATCAAACCCGGCAAGCCTTTGACGGTCGGCCACTTCCGCGGCGTGCCGGTGATCGGCTTGCCGGGCAACCCGGCCTCGACTCTGGTGACGTTTGCGTTGCTCGCACGGCCCTACATCCTGCGGCGTCAAGGCGTGGAGGCTGTAGAACCGTTGCGCTTCGAAGTCCCGGTGGGTTTTGTATGGACCAAGCCGGGCAACCGTCGCGAGTATCTGCGCGGGCGTATCCAGCATGGCCAGGCGATCATCTACGGTAATCAAAGCTCCGGCGTTCTGCGCAGCGCGGCGTGGGCCGAGGGATTTGTGGAGGTGCTGGAAGGGACGACGCTGGAAACAGGTGACCGGGTCAATTTCATTCCGTTGAGTGAGGTCATGGGCTGAGCCGCCGCCGCAGGTGTATTTGATGCTGCGGTGCGCAAAGAAGAAAAGTCCTATCAGCAGGTCCTGAGACGTGCGCTACGTTTCCAGGACCTGATTGATTGGAGGACTGAATATGTTGATTCAACCCACATCGCACATTCACCCCGTGTTGCCGCCTGCTTCGATCAATGCGAGCAATGCCCGCGACGTCCTGAGCGAACTGCTGCGCAGGCCGCTGTCGGAGAACAATTATCGAGAGCGGCTCGCCTGCATGCTGGCTGACCCGACCATCACCTCCTGGCAGGCACTGACCCGTGATCCCGAGGGGTTGCAAAGGCTGCAGGACAACGAGCGCAAAGCATGGTCCGCCCCGGCTACCGTCGATACAAGCCTGCCGACGTTAGCGCAGGCGCTGGCGAAAAAAGATGTTTGGTTACCCGAAGTGGAAAACTTCAACGCCAATATTCTGAAAAGCCTGACCATACAGATGGCAGAAAAATATCTTGCGCAGTTCCAGTCCATCCTCCGGGACCCGGTACCTGTACAGGCGCAGGACGTCTCGATCGTGCGCGGCGCACCCTCTGCGGGCAAGACCACCTTTCTCAGGGGGCAGTTCGCGCTCAATACCGACGCCGTAAAAAACATGCTTCAGGACCGTATGCCGGGTGTGGGGATGATGCAGGTCCATGATCAGGCCGTAGCCTTGGTTCAGCGGTTTAGCGCGACCATGGAAAAACACTTGGCGCAGCCTCTGACGCGAGATGCGTTGTACTTGTGGCCAAACGACTTCAAGCAAAAAATTACCGGGCTTGAGCAAGTATCGACTGGGTCGAAATTGCGCTTCCACGATATACAAGTCGACCTCACAACCCTGTGTTGCAGGATTCTCAAGCGAGGTACCGATGAGGCGGTGATGAATTTCGAGGTATTGAGCCAGTTTTTCCGCGCCGGGCTGGAGCATCGAAACCAGAGTATCGAGGCGATAAAAGGCACCAGTGGCCTGCTCAAGGAATATTCACTGTCGGCCTGGGACGGTCAGCGCAATGTGCTGGTGGCGCAGCGCAGTTCCGATGCCCAGCCGCTCGTGGTCAGGGACCAGGCGCTATTCGACGACATCACGCTGCGCAACAAAGACGCCATAAACGCCGAAATAGGCCGCGTGCGCGATACCCTCATCGATGCGCACTTCATTGATACCTTTACTGCGCCGCTGCCTGCCGAGCAGGCGCGCGGGTTTCGAACGGCGCTCGGTCTGTACAGAGGCCTGACCATCAGGCAAGCCCTGGAGCAGCATGCCCAACGCAAGCCTGTCGCCACATCAATAGCCGCCAGAGTACTGGCGCAGATAGTGCCGGGCTGATTCAGTAATCATCCCCACGCTCGGTGACATCGCGCTCCACCGGCCCCGCATCCGGGTCGTACCCCGCCGGGAATTTGCCCTTCAGCGTCCACGCGAACGCAATGATCTCCGCCACTGTGCGGTACAACTCCTCTGGAATACTGTCGCCCAGTTCCATGCGCGCCAGCAGCTTCACCAACTCGGCATTTTCATAGATGGGCACTTCGTTTTCCCGCGCCAGCTTGAGGATCGCTTCAGCCAGGGCCTCATCGCCCTTGGCGGTCAGGGTGGGCGCTTGTTGGCCATCGTACTTGAGGGCAATCGCCTGGCGGGGAGGGGCAGCGTTCTTCATGCGGTTTCATCCACCCAGCGTTGTTCCAGTCCGGTTTTTGGTCCGCGCGGCGGGCTGCCGAGGTGGCAATCCAGGTCGCCGACGTTGAGCCCGGATGCCACCAGGCGCTCGCGCAGGCTGCCCAAGTGATTTTCGATCAGGCTGGCGGTTAAGGCGCGGGTCGCCCACAACTGGCTGGAGAGTTTGCCCTGGGTCAATTGCGCCTGCACCTGCAACGGCCCCAGCGGTTCCATATCGAACGCCAGTTCGACGCGCCAGAGCATGTGTTTGGCGTCTTTGCGGTCTTTGTGCTCGGGCTGCTCCTTGTCGGGCGCCGGCTCCTCGCGCTGGAACTTCACCTGCAATGGGACGATGTCCTGCAGGCTGCGCATCGGGATTTCCAGTTGCCAGGTGGTTTGCAAGCGGCCGTCAGCGGTGGTGCCGGTCTGTTCCAGGCTCGACAGCTGATGGCTCTGCAATCGGGCGATCGCCCCGGCGGCCAGGCGCAGCAGGTTTTCCAGGTCGCCTTCGCCTTCAAGCTTGGCCATCAGCCGCTCGGGCAGTGGAAAGCTGACCGGGGCCTGCCGCGCGCTGACCTGGCCCAGCGTATTCAGTGGGCTGCGCACAAAGTTGGGCAATACATGGGCCAGCGTGTTGGCCGCAAGAATGGCGTTCAGGTTGGTACTGGCGGGCAGGGCGGGCAGTAAGTCCGCGACAAGGCGCAGCAGTGCGCCCTTCATATCCAGAGGCGGTATCTGGGGATTCTGCCCTGCGAGTAATCTGGCTTCCAGAAAGGCGCCGCTGTTCTGGATCACTTGAGCCAGGACTTTGGGGTTACTGACCTGTGCCAGGTCGGGCAATGCAGCGAGCAGACGGTCGGCGGCGGCGCGCAGGTCGGCGGACGTGCTGTCGCCACGAGGCAGGTTTTGCAGGGTGGTGAAGACCGCATCCAGGGAGCCCTGGCGACTTTGCTGGGTCGACAGTTGCTGGGTGACCGCCAATTGATCCTTGAGCCCGCTCAGCGGCACGAAATTCAGGGTCTGCGCGTTCTGTACCACTGCGCTGAGCAAACTGCCCACGCGCAGCGGTTGTGGGCTTTCCACCGTCAGTGTCGCGCCGGCCAGGGCGTTATTCAGCACCGTCACCAACGAACGATAGATCGCCGGTTGCGCCGTGCCCTGGGGCAGCATCTGGGTGGTCAGTACCTTGGCTTGCAACAGCGTACCTTCCGGGACCTTGGCGGTATCGATGCGGGTGAGGGCGGCGATGTTGGCACTCAAGGCCTGTTGCAGGCTGAGGGTCAGGTTGCCTGCTGGTGTCTGGCTCACCGCCACATTGCTGCCCAAGGGCAGGGGCTGGGCGCTGCTGGCCTGCACCAGCGTCTGGCGGCCGCCGTCCAGGGTCAGCTTGAGCAGCAACTGAAAGGCTTCACCGCCTTGTTTAAGGGCAATGACTTCGGCATTCGCGGTTTTCCCAGGGTCGATCAGCCCGACCTGCGGCTCCAGCAGTTTGAGCAGTGCCCCAGGCGCAGGTGCAGGGCTTTGCCCGGCTGGCGGGGTGGGAGGAAGCGTAGGAAGGTTGATCTCGCCGGTCATGGTGCGCATCGTCTCTGGGGAAATTGCTCTCTTTAGCGTAAGGCATCGCATGTATAATGCCGCCCGTCTGCAAAGAGAGCGCTAAAAACCTCACAACTATTTGATCCAGCTCTCTAAAATCGGTCGCCAAAGCCGTTATTGTGCTCCTTTCTATAACGGCCGCTGCACCGCCGACTTGAACCGTAAAGGCCCGCGATCTCTTGACCAGCCCTCTTCTTGAAGCCGTAGCGCTCTCCTGTGAACGCGACCTGCGCCTGCTGTTCGAGCACCTCGACCTGCGCCTGGCGGGCGGTGACATGGTGCAGGTCAGCGGGCCCAACGGCAGCGGCAAGACCAGCCTGTTGCGCTTGCTGGCCGGGCTGATGCAGCCGACGGCCGGGGTTGTGCGCCTCAACGGCAAGCCTCTCGCCGAACAGCGCACAGAACTGGCGCGCAGCCTCGTCTGGATTGGTCATGCCGCCGGTATCAAGGACGTGCTCACGGCCGAAGAAAACCTCAGTTGGCTCAGCGCCCTGCATCACCGCGCCAGCCGCGACGCCATCTGGCAGGCCCTGGCTGCCGTGGGCCTGAAGGGCTTTGAAGATGTTCCCTGCCACACCCTGTCCGCGGGCCAGCAGCGCCGGGTGGCCCTGGCCCGTTTGTACCTGCCGGGCCCGCTGCTGTGGATCCTCGACGAACCCTTTACCGCGCTCGATAAACACGGTGTCGCCCAGCTCGAGGAGCATCTGGCGAGGCACTGTGAGCAGGGCGGTACGGTGCTGCTCACCACCCACCACAGCCTGACGCGCCTGCCCGCCGGTTACCGTGAGTTGGATCTGGGGCGGTGGTCGGCATGAGCGTATTCGCCCTGTTGGTTGCCCGCGAAGCACGCCTGTTGTGTCGTCGCCCGGCCGAACTGGCCAATCCGCTGGTGTTCTTTGCCATCGTGATCGCCTTGTTCCCGTTGGCGGTCGGTCCCGAGACTAAACTGTTGCAAACCTTGTCCCCGGGACTGGTGTGGGTCGCGGCGCTTTTATCCGTGTTGCTCTCGCTGGACGGGCTGTTTCGCAGTGATTTCGAGGACGGCTCCCTGGAACAGTGGGTCCTTTCGTCGCACCCGTTGCCACTTCTGGTACTGGCCAAGGTGCTGGCACACTGGGCTTTTTCCGGCCTCGCGCTGGTCTTGCTTTCGCCGCTGCTGGCGCTGATGCTGGGCCTGCCCGTCGAATGCTTACCGGTGCTGCTCCTGTCCTTGTTGCTCGGTACGCCGGTGCTCAGCCTGTTGGGGGCGGTGGGCGCAGCGTTGACCGTCGGTTTGAAGCGCGGCGGCTTGTTACTGGCCCTGCTGATTCTGCCTTTGTACATCCCGGTTCTGATCCTCGGCAGCGGTGCGTTGCAGGCCGCGCTGATGGGGATGCCGGTGACCGGTTACCTCCTGTGGCTTGGCAGCCTGGCCGCCCTGGCGGTAACCCTGACACCCTTTGCCATAGCGGCCGGCCTGAAGATCAGCGTCGGCGAATAATGAGGTCTGGCCAGGCGTTACACGCTTGGCCAGTAAAGACCCTACGCTTCTTGCCATGACAAGAAGCAACCGTGAGAAACAGCAATGAACTGGACCTGGTTTCACAAGCTCGGCTCGCCCAAATGGTTCTATGGCATCAGCGGCAAACTGCTGCCGTGGTTGAGCGTCGCCGCGGTGCTGCTGATCGGCATCGGCCTGGTCTGGGGCCTGGCCTTTGCGCCACCGGACTATCAGCAGGGCAACAGCTTTCGCATCATCTATATCCATGTGCCCGCCGCCATGCTGGCGCAGTCCTGCTACGTGATGCTGGCGGTATGCGGCATCGTCGGCCTGGTGTGGAAGATGAAGCTCGCCGACGTCGCCCTGCAATGCGCTGCACCCATCGGTGCGTGGATGACCGCCGTGGCGCTGGTCACTGGCGCGATCTGGGGCAAACCCACCTGGGGTTCGTGGTGGGTGTGGGATGCGCGGCTCACGTCGATGTTGATCCTGCTGTTCCTGTACTTCGGCCTGATCGCCCTGGGCAATGCGATCAGCAACCGCGACAGCGCCGCCAAGGCCTGCGCGGTGCTGGCGATTGTCGGCGTGATCAACATCCCGATCATCAAATACTCGGTCGAGTGGTGGAACACCCTGCACCAGGGCGCCACCTTCACCCTCACCGAAAAACCGGCAATGCCGGTGGAAATGTGGGCACCGCTGCTGCTGATGGTGCTGGGCTTCTACTGTTTCTTCGGCGCCGTGCTGCTGCTGCGCATGCGCCTCGAAGTGCTCAAGCGTGAAGCCCGCGCCAGTTGGGTCAGGGCCGAAGTGCAAACCTGCCTGGGAGCGCGTGGATGAGTTTTGCTTCTTTCAGTGAATTTCTCGCCATGGGCCATCACGGCCTGTATGTCTGGACGGCCTATGGCATCTGCCTGGCGGTGCTGGCCCTCAACGTCGCCGCGCCGCTGCTGGCGCGCAAGCGTTACCTGCAACAAGAGGCGCGTCGTCTGCGCCGGGAGACCGAAAAGTGAATCCGCTGCGTAGAAAGCGTCTGTTGATCATTCTCGCCATCATGGCCGGCGTCGGCATTGCCGTGGGTCTGGCCTTGAGTGCCTTGCAGCAGAACATCAACCTGTTCTACACGCCGACCCAGATCGCCAATGGCGAAGCGCCGGTCGATACGCGCATCCGCGCCGGCGGCATGGTCGAAAAGGGCTCCTTGAAGCGTTCCGCAGACTCCCTGGATGTGAGCTTCGTGGTCACCGACTTCAGCAAATCCGTGACGATCACCTACCGTGGCATCCTCCCGGACCTGTTCCGCGAAGGCCAGGGCATCGTCGCCCTAGGCAAGCTCAACGCCAGTGGCGTGGTGGTGGCCGATGAAGTGCTGGCCAAGCACGATGAAAAATACATGCCGCCGGAGGTGACCAAAGCCCTCAAGGACAGCGGCCAATCCGCCCCAACCCCTGCCAAGGAGGGCTGAGTCATGAACGCCGCTTTGTTTATTCCCGAACTCGGCCAGTTGGCGATGATCCTCGCCCTGTGCTTTGCCATCGTCCAGGCCGTGGTGCCGTTGCTCGGTGCCTGGCGCGGTGACCGCCTGTGGATGAGCCTGGCGCAGCCGGCCGCCTGGGGGCAGTTCGCGTTCCTGCTGTTCGCCTTCGGTTGCCTGACCTACGCGTTCATGACCGACGACTTTTCCGTCGCCTATGTTGCCAATAACTCCAACAGTGCACTGCCCTGGTACTACAAGTTCAGCGCCGTGTGGGGCGCCCACGAAGGTTCGCTGCTGCTGTGGGCGCTGATCCTCGGTGGCTGGACCTTCGCCGTGTCGGTGTTCTCCCGCCAGTTGCCGCAGGTCATGCTGGCGCGGGTGCTGGCGGTGATGGGTATGATCAGCATCGGTTTTTTGCTGTTCCTGATCATGACGTCCAACCCGTTCAGCCGCATCCTGCCGCAGATCCCCGTGGACGGGCATGACCTCAACCCACTGCTGCAAGATATCGGCCTGATCGTGCACCCACCGATGCTCTACATGGGCTATGTCGGCTTTTCCGTGGCCTTTGCCTTCGCCATCGCCGCCTTGCTCGGCGGGCGTCTCGATGCGGCCTGGGCGCGCTGGTCGCGGCCATGGACCATCGTCGCCTGGGCCTTCCTCGGCATTGGCATCACCCTCGGCTCGTGGTGGGCTTATTACGAGCTCGGCTGGGGCGGCTGGTGGTTCTGGGACCCGGTGGAAAACGCCTCCTTCATGCCCTGGCTGGTCGGCACCGCGCTGATTCATTCGCTGGCCGTCACCGAAAAACGCGGTGTGTTCAAGAGCTGGACCGTGTTGCTGGCCATCGCGGCATTTTCCCTCAGCCTGCTCGGCACGTTCCTGGTGCGTTCGGGCGTACTGACGTCGGTGCATGCGTTTGCTTCCGACCCTGCGCGCGGCGTATTCATCCTGATTTTCCTGCTGTTTGTCGTCGGCGGTTCGCTGACCCTGTTCGCCCTGCGCGCGCCAGTGGTCAAGAGCCAGGTCGGCTTTAACCTGTGGTCGCGGGAAACCTTGCTGCTGGGTAACAACCTGGTGCTGGTGGTGGCGGCGTCGATGATTCTGCTCGGCACCCTCTACCCCCTGGTGCTGGATGCCTTGAGCGGCGCCAAGCTGTCCGTCGGCCCGCCGTACTTCAACGCCTTGTTCATTCCGTTGATGGGCCTGTTGATGGTGGTGATGGCGGTCGGTGTGCTGGTGCGCTGGAAAGACACCCCGGTGAAATGGCTGGCCGGCATGCTGATGCCGGTGCTGCTGGGCAGTGTGGCCCTGGCCGTGATCGCCGGGGTTGCCTACGGCGACTTCAACTGGGCGGTGCTCGCCACCTTCCTGCTCGCCGCCTGGGTGTTGCTGGCCGGCGTGCGCGATATCGCCGACAAGACCCGTCACAAGGGCCTGATCAAAGGTCTGCCGACCCTGACCCGCAGCTACTGGGGCATGCAGATCGCCCATATCGGCATCGCCGTCTGCGCCCTGGGCGTGGTGCTGTCGAGCCAGAACAGCGCCGAGCGCGACCTGCGCCTGGCGCCCGGCGAGTCCATGGACCTGGGCGGTTACCAGTTCATTTTCGAAGGCGCCAGGCACTTTGAAGGACCGAATTTCACGTCAGACAAAGGCACCGTACGCGTGGTGCGCAACGGTCAGGAAATCGCCGTGCTGCACCCGGAAAAACGCCTGTACACCGTGCAGAGTTCGATGATGACCGAGGCGGGTATCGATGCGGGTTTCACCCGTGACCTTTACGTGGCGTTGGGTGAGCCCCTGGGCGATGGCGCCTGGGCAGTGCGCGTGCATGTCAAACCGTTCGTGCGCTGGATCTGGTTCGGCGGCTTGCTGACCGGGTTGGGTGGCTTGCTCGCAGCGCTGGACCGGCGGTATCGGGTCAAGGTCAAGAGCCGGGTGCGTGAAGCCCTCGGCATGGGAGCGGCGGTATGAAGCGTGGATTGATGGTGTTGCCGCTGGCAGCGTTCCTGGTGGTGGCGGTGTTCCTCTATCGCGGCTTGTACCTGGACCCGGCCGAGTTGCCGTCGGCCATGATCGGCAAGCCGTTCCCGGAATTCTCGCTGCCCACTGTGCAGGGCGACAAGCAACTGACCCGCGCCGACCTGCTGGGCAAGCCGGCGCTGGTCAACGTGTGGGGCACCTGGTGCATCTCCTGCCGCGTCGAACACCCGGTGTTGAACAAACTCGCTGAGAAAGGCGTGGTGATCTATGGCATCAACTACAAGGACGACAATGCAGCAGCCTTGAAGTGGCTGGCCGAATTTCACAACCCGTACCAGCTGGATATTCGCGATGAAGACGGCAACTTGGGCCTGAATCTCGGCGTCTATGGCGCTCCGGAAACCTTCTTTATCGACGCTAAAGGCGTGATCCGCGACAAGTACGTCGGCGTGATCGACGAAGTGGTGTGGCGCGAGCAACTGGCTGCCAAGTACCAGGCGCTGGTCGACGAGGCCAAACCATGAAGCGTCTGTTAGTCGCAGCTGTACTGGCGCTGGGCCTGGCCGGTGTGGCCCACGCCGCCATCGACACCTACGAATTTGCCAATGACGGTGACCGCGAGCGTTTCCGCGAGCTGACCAAGGAACTGCGCTGCCCCAAGTGCCAGAACCAGGACATCGCCGACTCCAACGCGCCCATCGCCGCCGACCTGCGCAAGGAAATCTTCCGCATGCTGGGGGAGGGCAAGGACAACCAGCAGATCATCGACTTCATGGTCGACCGCTACGGTGATTTTGTGCGCTATAAACCGGCGCTTACCGGCAAGACCGCGCTGCTCTGGTTCGGCCCCGCCGGGCTGCTGCTGACCGGCGTGGTGGTGATGGCCGTCATCGTGCGCCGTCGCCGCGCCGCACCTGCCGATGGCAGCGACGCGCTGTCCCCCGAAGAGCGTAAACGCCTCGACCAACTGCTGGACACCAAGACCGATGATTGATTTCTGGCTCGCAGCCGGCCTGCTGCTGTTGATTGCCCTGAGTTTCCTGTTGATCCCTGTACTGCGCGGCCGTCGTGCCCAACGTGAGGAGGACCGCACCGCGCTGAACGTGGCGCTGTACCAAGAGCGCGTCGCCGAACTGCAAGTGCAGCGCGACGACGGCGTCCTGGATGCGGCGCAACTCGATACCGGCCGTGCGGAAGCTGCGCGTGAGTTGCTGGCCGATACCGAAGGCGTGGGCAAACCGCGCGAATCACGCCTGGGCAAGCCTCTGCCAGTGTTGGCGGCGTTTCTCGTGCCGGTGCTGGGCGTTGCGCTGTACCTGCATTACGGGGCGAGCGACAAGGTCGAGCTGACCCGCGAGTTTTCCCAGCCGCCGGTGTCGATGGCCGACATGACGCAGCGCCTGGAACGTGCCGCAGTGGCCCAGCCGGATTCGGCTGAAGGCCTGTACTTCCTGGGCCGCGCCTACATGGCCCAGGATCGCTCCGCCGATGCCGCCAAGGTGTTTGAACGCAGCGTTGCCTTGGCCGGTCGCCAACCCGAACTGCTCGGGCAGTGGGCCCAGGCGCAGTATTTTGCCGACAACAAACAGTGGTCGCCCAAGGTTCAGGCGCTGACCGACGAAGCCCTGAAGCTTGATCCAAAGGAAGTCACCAGCCTCGGCCTGCTCGGTATTGCCGCCTTTGAAGGCCAGCGCTATCAGGAGGCTATCGACTACTGGAATCGTCTGTTGGCGCAACTGCCGCCCGACGACAATTCCCGTGTGGCGCTGCAGGGCGGTATCGATCGCGCTGCGCAAAAGCTCCGGGAGAGCGGCGGCACTGTTGCGCAAAAGGCGGTGCTGAAAGTGCGCGTGGACCTGTCTGCCGACGTGAAAGCCAAGGTCCTGCCGGGTGACAGCGTGTTTATCTTCGCCCGCGCCGTCAGCGGCCCGCCTGCGCCGCTCGCGGCCAAACGGGTCAGCGTTGCCGAACTGCCTGTCACCGTGGAACTGAGCGATGCCGACGCCATGATGCCGCAGTTGAAACTGTCCAACTTCCCTGAAGTCCAACTGGTTGCGCGCATATCCCGGGCAGGTGTTCCAACCGCTGGCGAGTGGATCGGCCGCAGCCAACCCTTGGCCAGCAGCATGACTGCGCTGCAGCAGCTGACCATCGACAGTCCGGATAAGTAATTGGAGGAAACGCCCATGAACGCATTTGCACGTATGACCCTGCTCAGCCTCGTCGTGGGGCTGAGCGCCTGTGCGGTTCACCGGCCACCTCCCGGCCCCACCGGCCCGACCATCCCACCGTCGGGCCCGTCGACCCAGCCCGACACCAAACCCTCCGGCCCGGTGACCCCGCCGCCAAAACCGCTGCCGAGCAAATCGCCGACCTTCGCCCCACCCCCAGGCGCCGCCAGCCACTGGGACGGCAAGATGCAGGTGTACGTCCTCGACGACCAGCCCGACACGTTCTACCGCCAGCGCACCTACTACCGCTGGAGCAACGGCTGGAGCCGCTCCATCAGCCCGAACGGGCCGTGGGAAGAGACCAGCGTGCAAGGCGTGCCGCCTGGATTGAGCAAGCAATACGCGCAATGACAAAAGGCGACCTTCGGGTCGCCTTTTTCTTGCCTCTGATTGATCGTTCCCACGCTCCGCGTGGGAATGCATCCCGTGACGCTCCGCGTCACCATCTTGTTATCAAGCTACAGGACACTCCCGGTTCAACGCCTCATTCACCAACAACTGTGCAATTTCCATCATCTGCACGACCGCCAGCACCTGCTTGCGGCCTGAGCCATCCAGATGCTCGGCGCAGTCGTATGCACAGACAGTCGCCGACTCCAGCATTTCGCTGGCGTTGATTAACGCCGCTTCGGTGCCGAGGCCGGGACGGACGGTGAAGATGAGGTTGGGTGAGGTTTGTGAAAGGTCATCCGAGCGGAATGATGGGGGATTTGGCGTAACTTTTTTCATGCGGTCAGTCTCCATTCAGTTGGAGCTCACCACGTCCGCGACCAAGCAGAAGGGTGGCGAGCTGTGCGCAGGTTGGTCGACCAGGGAATGGAAACCCGGCAGGGCCCTGAGCCCTCCCGCGCACAGCCCGCCATAACGCGAGCACAAGAATGCCGCTTGCGCGGCACTGTGCGCCATTCTAACCCAGGCGACCAAGCCTGATCGCTGATGAGCAGCGACTGCGAGAGGCTAACGGTGCGTTATAGCAACTGCAAGCCACGCAGATCGTAGGAAAGTTCCTGGCTGGCTCAAGCGTTGCGCCGTTTTGATCGTTCCCACGCTCCGCGTGGGAATGCATCCCGTGACGCTCCGCGTCACCAGTGCGCAAAAAGCAGGACGCGGAGCGTCCAGAGCGGCATTCCCACGCGGAGCGTGGGAACGATCCTGGCTGGCTCAGCCGTTGCGCCGTCTGAGTGGTGACGAGTAAGCAGCGCAGCCATCCACGTCTGTCATGGCTCACGCTTTCCCGGTAAGGTGACCACCGCCGGCCTGGTTGCCGGGCAATCGCTGGATATACTCTGCGGTACCGGGCAAACCGGCACAGGGCCAACCCGTGCGAAAACAAGCAAAGAGAGTGGTGTGATGGCAGGCAGGTTGATCTATCTCATCGGACCTTCAGGTTCGGGCAAGGACAGTCTGCTGGATGCCGCACGCCCCCGGTTGGCCGAGCGTGGTTGCCGCATTGTGCGCCGCGTGATTACGCGCTCGGCGGAAGCGGTGGGCGAGGCGGCGCAAGGCGTGAGCCCGGCGCAGTTTGCAGCGATGCAGGCGCAGGGCGCGTTTGCTCTCAGTTGGCAGGCCAATGGGTTGTCCTACGGCATTCCCAAGGAGATTGACGAGTGGCTGGCGGCCGGGGAGGACGTGCTGGTCAACGGCTCCCGTGCGTACCTGGTGCAAACCCGCGAGCGTTACCCGACGCTGCTGGTACTGCTGCTGACCGTTGATCAAGCCGTACTGCGCCAGCGCCTGGTCGCGCGCGGGCGTGAGGCCCTGGTGGACATCGAGGAACGCCTGGCGCGCAACGCGCAGTTCACCGAGGCGCTGATCGCCGCCAATGGCGCGGGCTTGTTCGTGCTGGATAACTCCGGCCCGCTGGAACACACGGTCGCGCGCTTGCTGTGTTGCCTGGACCACGCGCACTCGGCTTGAGCCTGAAGCGGCGCCGAACCTCTCATCAATATCCGGTAAAACAACCGTCAGTCAGCCTCGGCGATTCTGCGCTTGAATAAATATAACTCTAGGGTTACGTTTTTTCAGTCCGAGCCAAGGAGGCGACGGTGCAAAGCAGGCTATTGATCAAGGCGTTGCTGGAAGCGGGCTGGGTGCTGAATCGGGTTACCGGCAGCCATCACCTTTTCACCCACCGCTATCACCCGTACACGATACCGGTGCCCCATCCGAAGAAGGATCTGCCGTTGGGCACTGTGAGAAGCATCAGGAAACGCGCCGGGCTGTTTCAGTTTTAAGGAGAGCATGCATGCAATACCCAATCTGTATCGAATGGGGCGATGACTTCACCGCCACCGGTATCCAGATCCCCGATATTCCGGGCGCCGTCACCGCCGGGGACAGTTTCGAAGAGGCCTACAACGCGGCCGTGGAAGTGGCGCACCTCATGCTGCAGGAGATTGCCGCAGAGGGCGGGGTGATTCCAATGCCAACCTCGGTTGCCACTCATCACGCCCATGAAGACTACGCCGGTATGGGCTGGGGCATGTTGGAGCTGGATATCTCGCCCTATCTGGGCAAGACCGAGAAGGTCAATGTGACCTTGCCCGGTTATGTGATCCAACGCATCGACCGTTACGTGCGTGAACACAACGTCAAAAGCCGCTCGTCATTTCTGGCGGATGCGGCTTTGGAGAAGTTGGTGCGTTCTTAAGCGTTGGCGACTGCTACCTGCCGCGACGCACTGAGGAACCGCAACAACGCCACCAGCGGGAATGCACTGCCCACCAGCATCACGCCCAGCCAACCGCCGTGTTCGTACACGCTGCTGGCAATCGCCGAGCCGAAGGCACCGCCAATGAAGATGCTGGTCATGTATAGCGCGTTCAGGCGGCTGCGACTATGGGCGTCGAGGGCGTAGACGGCACGCTGGCCGAGGACCATGTTCATCTGCACGCAGAAGTCCAGTACGACGCCCGTTACCGCCAGGCCGATCACGCTGTACAGCGGGTGCACGAAGGCCGGCAGGAAACTCAGCGCGCCCAGCAGCATCGCCAGCAACGAGGCGCGGTGAGTGTGACCGGCATCGGCCAGCCGCCCGGCGATAGGCGCGGCGATGGCACCGATGGCACCGACCAGGGCGAAGATCGCGATCTGGGTCTGGCTGAGGCCGTGGTTGCGCACCAGTTCCAGTGGCGCGGCGGTCCAGAACAGGCTGAACGCGGCAAACATGCAACCTTGATAAAACGCACGCTGGCGTAACACCGGCTGCTCACGCAGCAAGGTACCCAGCGAACCCAGCAACTGGCCGTAACTGGCGCTGTGCGTCGGTTGGCGCTTGGGAATGGTCAGCATCAACACCACACTGATAAACGCCATCAATGCCGCCGCCGCCATGAACATCGCCCGCCAGCCGAAGTGGTCCGCCACCACGCTGGACACCGGTCGCGCCAGCAGAATGCCCAGCAGCAGGCCGCCCATGATGCTGCCGACCACCCGGCCACGGGATTCGGCAGGCGCCAGGTGTGCGGCCAACGGGATCAGGATCTGCACCGACACCGAACTGAAGCCGATCAGCAGCGACACCAGCAAAAACAGGTTGGGCTGCTCGGTGAACGCGGCGCCCAACAAGCTGGCGATGGCCACCACGGTGGTGATGATCATTAGCCTGCGGTTTTCCAGCAGGTCGCCCAGCGGCACCAGAAAAAACAGCCCCAAGGCGTAGCCGATCTGCGTCAGCGACACAATGAGGCTGGCCATGGCCGGCGTGAGGCCGATGTCCGGCGCGATCAGTTCGATAATCGGCTGCGCGTAGTAGATGTTGGCGACAATGGCGCCGCAGCAAAACGCAAACAGCATGACCATGCCTCGGGTCATGGTGCCGGCAGCGTGGGGGGGAGCATTCATGGGGTTCTCATGCAGGCGAAGGACGATGGGAGGAGAGAGTAAAGACATCGGCCGGCGCTGAGTAGGCCGCTTGTGGTGATAACTGTCATGCCGCGAAATAATGATTCAACGCCAAACCAATGTGGGAGGGGGCTTGCCCCCGATAGCGGAGGGTCAGTCAATATATATGCTGACTGACCCACCGCCATCGGGGGCAAGCCCCCTCCCACAGTTCTGACTGTGTTTATTCAGCCCGAACGTTTATTGGCCGGTGTAAATCTGGTCAAACACCCCGCCATCGTTGAAGTGGGTTTTCTGTACGGTGCGCCAGTCGCCAAAGGTCTTCTCCACCGACAGGAAGTCGACTTTCGGGAAACGGTCGGTGTACTTGGCCAGCACGTTCCGGTCACGCGGGCGCAGGTAGTTGTTGGCGGCGATTTCCTGGCCTTGCGGCGACCACAGGTACTTCAGGTAGTCTTCGGCGGCGGCGCGGGTGCCTTTCTTCTCGACCACTTTGTCCACCACCGACACCGGCGGCTCGGCCTCGGCGGACACGCTTGGGTAGATCACTTCGAACTGATCACGACCGAATTCACGGGCGATCATTTCCGCTTCGTTCTCAAAGGTCACCAGCACGTCGCCGATCTGGTTGGTCATGAAGGTGGTCGTCGCGGCCCGGCCACCGGTGTCGAGTACCGGCGCTTGTTTGAACAGCTTGCCGACAAAGGCCTTGGCTTTTTCTTCATCGCCGCCGTTCTTCAGCACATAGCCCCAGGCCGACAGGTAGGTGTAGCGGCCGTTACCCGAGGTCTTCGGGTTGGGCACGATCACTTGCACGCCGTCCTTGAGCAGATCCGGCCAATCTTTCAGGGCTTTCGGGTTGCCCTTGCGCACGATAAACACGGTGGCCGAGGTGAACGGCGCACTGTTGTTCGGCAGGCGGGTGACCCAGTTGTCCGGTACGAGCTTGCCGTTGTCGGCCAGGGCGTTGATGTCGGTCGCCATGTTCATGGTAATCACGTCCGCCGGCAGGCCGTCGATCACCGAGCGCGCTTGTTTGCTGGAGCCGCCGAAGGACATCTGCAGGGTCAGCTTGTCATTCGGGTGCTCGGCGTCCCAATGCTTCTGGAAGGCGGCGTTGTAGTCTTTGTAGAAATCACGCATCACGTCGTAGGAGACGTTGAGCAGAGTGACCGGAGCCGCCTGGACGGCGCCGGCCAGGGCCAGGCCGGCGGCCAGGAGGGAGGCGCTGAGGATGTTTTTCACTGCTCATTCCTTGTTGTTCGAGAGGAGGGGGGAGGCACAATGCCAGCGACTATAGCCGGGGCTGCATAGTCGCTTAAAGATTAAAAAGAACTTTGCTTATTCCACTTTCTTAAACAGGTTGCTGCCACAGCGTGAACAAAACGCCGCATTCGGCTCGTGGCTGTTCTTCTTGCACACCGGACAGTCGGTCTGCAGCTGTTCACCGCGCATGGCACTGGCCAGCTCGGCGGTGAATATCCCGGTCGGCACGGCAATAATCGAGTAGCCGGTAATCATCACCAGCGAGGAAATCACCTGGCCCAGCGGGGTCTTGGGCACGATATCGCCAAAGCCCACGGTGGTGAGCGTCACGATCGCCCAATAGATGCCCTTGGGAATGCTGGTAAACCCGTGCTCCGGGCCCTCGATCACGTACATCAGGGTGCCGAACACTGTCACCAGGGTGCACACGCTGACCAGGAACACCACGATCTTCTGTTTGCTGCCGCGCAGCGCCGCCATCAGGTAGTTGGCCTGCTTGAGGTAAGGACTGAGCTTGAGGACGCGGAAGATCCGCAGCATGCGGATGATGCGGATAATCAGCAGGTACTGCGCGTCGCTGTAGTACAACGCGAGGATGCCGGGCACGATGGCGAGCAGATCCACCAGCCCGTAAAAACTGAAGGCGTAGCGCAATGGCTTGGGCGAGCAGTACAGGCGCAGGCCGTACTCGATGGCGAAGATCAGCGTGAAGCCCCACTCGATATAGGCCAGCACGTCAGCGTAGTTCTGGTGAATTTCGTCGATGCTGTCGAGCATCACGATCACCAGGCTGGCGAGGATGATCAACAACAGGATGCCGTCAAAGCGCCGCCCGGCGACGGTGTCGCTTTGGAAAACCATCACGTAGAGCCGCTGGCGCCAGTCGTTGTTGCTGTCCATAAATCCCGCTCGAATTGAATATCGGCAAAGCCTAGGGGGATTCGTACGGACTGTCCATGCGCGGCTTGCGCAGTATTCGCTGGCTGGCGCGCACCAGCCAGCAGGTCAGAATGAAGGGCGCCGTCAGCGCCGGCAGGTGCAGGGCGGCGAAGCCGGGGGTGAGCATGATTGCCAGGACGATGCCGATCAGCGGCAACCAGGGCTCGCGGCGTGCCTGGCTCAGTGCCAGGGCGGCGAGCGCCGGGTTATAGCTGTGCAGGCCGAGCAGGGCGCCGCTGGTTTCGCCCAGCAGCAAGGCGACCGGCACGCCGGCGATGGCGCCGGTGAGTGCCCATAAGGCGGCGCGCCGATCAGCCAGCAGCAGGCCGAGCGCAATCAAGGCTCCGGCCAGGGGCTGGTCCAACAGCATCACTTGCGCCAGGCCGGTGAATGGCGCAGCGATTACCGTCAGGGGCTCGGGCTCGCTCAGGGCCAAGGTCGCGGGCGCGATGTTGCCCAGCAACAACCAGCCCAGGCTGACAAAGGGTGTGGTGTAGGCGGGCAGAGCCTGGGGGTGGGCGGCGTATTTCGACCACTGCCGCACCAGCATTGCGCTCAAGCCGCCACAGGCCAGGATCAGCGGCACCACCAGGGCCGACCAGGCGAGGTGCTGGCTGATCAACACACCCAGCAATACGCCGTTGTAGCTGTACAGCCCGGCCTGGCGTTCAGCCTTGGGGTAGCCCCGTCGCTGCGCCGTGAGCAAGCCTGCGACGCCCCCCAGCAATGCGCCGCCGAGCAACGCCGGCGCGCCGATCAGGATCGCCAATAGGCACAGCAGGCCGCACAGCGGATGGCGCTGGAGAAAGATCTGGCTGAAGCCGTTGAGCAGGGCTTCGGCCCAGTCGGGGCAGGTTGGATTGTGCATTGGAGGGGCGTCAATGAGACCGAGTTGTGCCTATCGGGGGCAAGCCCCTTCCCACATTGGCCTGCATTCACAATCGCAACTATGTGAACCCAATCAAGTGTGGGAGGGGGCTTGCCCCCGATGAGGCCCGAACAGACGTTAAATCAGGGTTTCGATACGCAAGGAATTGGTCGACCCCAACTGCCCGAACGGCACCCCCGCAGTAATCACCAACGTATCCCCACGCTGCGCCATGCCCTGAGCCTGGGCGATCTCAAGCGCAGTGGAGCACACCTCATCCACCTGCCGAAGCCGATCATTGACCACCGAGTGCACCCCCCACGCCACGCTCAGGCGCCGCGCCGTGGACAGGTTTGGCGTGAGCGTGAGGATCGGCGCCACCGGCCGCTCCCGTGCCGCGCGCAGGCTGGAGGCGCCCGACTCGCTGTAGTTCACCAGCACCGCCACCGGCAGGATGCTGCTGATGCGGCGGATCGCGCAGCTGATGGCGTCCGACACCGTGGCATCCGCCCCGGGCCGGCTGACATCCAGCTGGGCCTGGTAATCCGGGCCGTGTTCCACCTGGCGGATGATCTTGCTCATCATCTGCACGGCTTCCAGCGGGTAGTCGCCCGAGGCCGTTTCGGCCGACAGCATCAGCGCATCCGCCCCTTCGGCCACCGCATTGGCCACGTCGGTGACTTCGGCGCGGGTCGGTGCCGGAGAGAAACGCATGGACTCAAGCATCTGGGTCGCTACCACCACCGGTTTACCCAGTTGGCGGCAGGTCTTGATGATGTCCTTCTGGATGTGCGGCACGCTTTCGGCCGGCACTTCCACGCCCAGGTCGCCACGGGCCACCATGATCGCATCACTCAATTCGGCGATTTCGCGCAGTTGTTGCACCGCCGAGGGCTTCTCGATCTTGGCCATCAGGAATGCCCTGTCGCCGATCAGTGCGCGGGCTTCGCGGATATCTTCCGGGCGCTGCACGAACGACAGCGCCACCCAGTCCACGCCCAGCTCCAGGCCGAAGCTCAGGTCGCGACGGTCCTTGGCGGTCAGCGGGCTGAGTTGCAAAAGTGCCTGGGGCACATTCACACCTTTGCGGTCGGACAGCTCGCCACCATTGAGCACGGTGGTGTCGATGGCGTCGGCGTGCCGGGTGATGACGCGCAGGCGCAGCTTGCCGTCGTCCAGCAACAGGTCCATGCCGGGCTCCAGTGCCGCGATGATTTCCGGGTGGGGCAGGTTGACCCGGCGTTGATCGCCCGGTGTTTCATCCAGGTCCAGGCGCAGCGCCTGGCCGCGCACCAGTTGCACCTTGCCCTCGGCAAAGCGCCCGACGCGCAGCTTGGGCCCTTGCAGGTCCATGAGGATGCCCAGCGGGTAATTCAGTTGGCGCTCTACCTGGCGAATCCACTGGTAACGCTGCGCGTGATCGGCGTGATCGCCGTGGCTGAAGTTGAGGCGAAAGATATTCACCCCGGCCTGCACCAGCTCGAGGATGTCATCGATCCCATCGGTGGCCGGGCCCAGGGTGGCGAGGACTTTGACCTTCTTGTCAGGCGTCATGTTTGGCGGTCTCAAGGATCAGGATGGCGCGGAAGTCGTTGACGTTGGTGCGGGTCGGCTCGGTGACGATCAAGTCGCCCAGGGCGGCGAAATAGCCGTAGCCGTTGTTGTTATCCAACTCGTCGCTGGCGCTCAGGCCCAGGGCTTCGGCACGGCGGTAGCTGCACGGGGTCATGAGCGCGCCGGCGTTGTCTTCCGAGCCGTCGATGCCATCGGTGTCGCCGGCCAGGGCGTAGACGCCGGGCAGGCCCTTGAGGCTGTCGGTGAGGCTGAGCAAAAATTCCGCGTTGCGCCCGCCACGGCCGTTGCCGCGCACAGTGACGGTGGTTTCGCCGCCGGAGAGGATCACGCACGGCGCCGCCAACGGCTGGCCGTGCTGCACGATTTGCCGGGCGATGCCGGCGTGCACCTTGGCCACCTCGCGCGCCTCACCTTCAAGGTCGCCGAGGATCAGCGGGCTGAAACCGGCCTGGCGCACTTTCACCGCCACCGCTTCCAGGGATTGCTGCGGCCGGGCGATCAACTGGAAGTGGCTGCGCGCCAGCAGCGGGTCGCCGGGCTTGACGGTTTCCGAGGCGGGGTCTTGCAGCCAACTGCGCACCGAGGCCGGGATGTCGATGCCGTAGCGCTTGAGGATCGCCAGGGCCTGTTGCGAGGTGCTGGGGTCACCGACGGTAGGGCCGGAAGCGATTACCGTGGCCAGGTCGCCCGGCACATCGGAAATCGCGTAGGTGTAGACCGTGGCGGGCCAGGCGGCCTTGGCCAACCGACCACCCTTGATCGCCGACAGGTGCTTGCGCACGCAGTTCATCTCGCCAATGGTGGCGCCGGACTTGAGCAGGGCTTTGTTGAGGCTTTGCTTGTCGGCCAGGGTGATGCCGTGGGCGGGCAGTGCGAGCAGGGCGGAGCCGCCACCGGAGAGCAGGAAGATCACGCGATCGTCTTCGTTCAGGTCACTGATCAGTTCCAGCACGCGTTTGGCCACGGCCAGGCCGGCAGCGTCGGGAACGGGATGCGCGGCCTCGACCACTTCGATTTTCTTGCACGGTGCACCGTGGCCGTAGCGGGTGACGACCAGGCCGCTGACCTCGCCCTGCCAGCAGTGCTCCACGACCAGCGCCATGGCGGCGGCGGCCTTGCCGGCGCCGATCACGATCACACGGCCGCTGCGGTCGGCGGGCAGGTAAGGTTCAAGGACTTGCCGGGGGTGGGCGGCGTCGATGGCTGTGGCAAACAGCTCGCGAAGCAGGTGTTGCGGATCGACCGACATAAGCGGGCTCCGGGGAATCTTGTTATTAGGGATGCAACAGTCCAGCTATGAAATTAAGGGCAAATATGTGAGGGGGCTTGCCCCCTCCCACATTGATTTGCATTTCATTGCAGCTTATTTATCTCGAATCGAGAAATTCGCCATATGCTCCAGGCCCTTGATCAGCGCCGAATGGTCCCAGTTGCCGCCACCAAGGGCGGCGCAGGTGCTGAACACTTGCTGGGTGCCGGCGGTGTTTGGCAGGTTGATCCCCAACTCCTTGGCTCCGGCCAGGGCCAGGTTCAAGTCCTTCTGGTGCAGGTTGATACGGAAACCCGGGTCGAAGGTGCCCTTGATCATGCGTTCGCCATGCACTTCGAGAATTTTCGACGACGCAAAGCCGCCCATCAGCGCTTCACGCACCTTGGCCGGGTCCGCGCCATTTTTCGAGGCGAACAGCAGTGCCTCGGCCACCGCCTGGATATTCAGCGCGACGATGATCTGGTTGGCGACCTTGGCGGTCTGGCCATCGCCGTTGCCGCCGACCAGGGTGATGTTCTTGCCCATGGCCTGGAACAGCGGCAGAGCGCGCTCGAAGGTCGGCGGCTCGCCACCAATCATGATGCTCAGCGTGCCGGCCTTGGCGCCGACTTCACCACCGGACACCGGGGCATCCAGGTACTGCGCACCGGTCTCGTTGACCTTGGCCGCGAACGCCTTGGTGGCGGTGGGGGAGATCGAACTCATGTCGATCACCACTTTATGGGGCGACAGCCCGGCGGCCACGCCGTCAGCCCGGAACAGCACGTCTTCGACCTGAGGGGTATCCGGCACCATGACGATGATGAATTCGGCTTCCTGGGCCACTTGCTGCGGGTTGGCCAGCGCCACCGCGCCGGCAGCGATCAGCTCGGCGGGCGCGTTGCCGTGATGCTCGGAAAGAAACAGTTGATGCCCGGCTTTCTGCAGGTTGGCGGCCATGGGTTGGCCCATGATGCCGGTGCCGATAAATCCGATTTTAGCCATTTATGAGGTCCTCTTTTTTATTCGGTAGGCAAACGTGTTTGAGGTCTGCCAGACACAGCGGTCCAATGTGGGAGGGGGCTTGCCCCCGATTGCGGTGTGTCAGGTGTAGATGATGTGACTGAACCACCGCTATCGGGGGCAAGCCCCCTCCCACATAAGCTGCCGGTGTCTGTTAGATGGCGTTATGGGTTTTGAGCCAACCCAAACCCGCTTCGGTAGTGGTCAGCGGCTTGTATTCACAGCCAACCCAACCCGTGTAGCCAATCCGGTCCAAATGCTCGAACAGGAACCTGTAATTGATCTCCCCCGTCCCCGGCTCATTACGCCCCGGGTTATCCGCCAACTGGATATGGTTGATGACCCCCAGGTGCGTCGCCATGGTCCGGGCCAAATCGCCTTCCATGATCTGCATGTGATAGATGTCGTATTGCAGGAACAGGTTGTCACTGCCCACCTGCTCGCGAATCGACAGGGCCTGGGCAGTGTTGTTCAGGTAGAACCCGGGGATGTCGCGGGTGTTGATCATCTCCATCACCAGCTTGATGCCCGCCGCCTGCAACGCGTTGGCGGCGTACTTGAGGTTGGCGACGAAAGTCTTTTCCACGGTTTCGTCATCCACGCCTTGCGGCGCAATGCCCGCCAGGCAGTTGACCTGGGTATTGCCCAGCACCTGGGCGTAGGCGATGGCCAGCTTGACCCCGGCGCGGAATTCTTCCACCCGGTCGGGGTGGCAGGCCAGGCCGCGCTCGCCTTTGGCCCAGTCCCCGGCGGGCAGGTTGAACAGCACCTGGGTCAGGCCGTTGGCGTCGAGCTGCGCCTTGATGTCGGCTGAACTGAATTCATACGGGAACAGGTATTCCACACCTTCGAAGCCCGCATCGGCGGCCGCTTTGAAGCGGGCAAGGAATTCCTGTTCGGTAAACAGCATGGACAGGTTGGCGGCAAAGCGCGGCATAGGGTTCTCCTTAATCGAGCAGGGAAATGGCGGTCGGTGCGTCGTTGCCGACCAGGGCCAGGTCTTCGAATTCGTTGACGGCGTTGATCTCGGTGCCCATGGAAATATTGGTCACCCGTTCCAGAATAATCTCAACGATCACCGGCACCTTGAATTCTTCGATCATTTCCTGGGCGCGGCGCAGCGCCGGTTGGATCTGGCTCGGCTCGAACACACGCAGCGCTTTGCAACCCAGGCCTTCGGCGACGGCGACGTGGTCGACGCCATAGCCGTTGAGTTCCGGGGCGTTGAGGTTGTCGAAAGACAACTGCACGCAGTAGTCCATTTCAAAGCCGCGTTGTGCCTGGCGGATCAGCCCCAGATACGAGTTGTTCACCACCACATGGATATACGGCAGCTTGAACTGGGCACCGACGGCCAGCTCTTCGATCATGAACTGGAAGTCGTAGTCGCCGGACAACGCCACGACTTTGCGGCTCGGGTCAGCCTTGACGACGCCGAGCGCCGCCGGAATGGTCCAGCCCAGTGGGCCCGCCTGGCCGCAGTTGATCCAGTGGCGTGGCTTGTACACATGCAGGAACTGCGCGCCGGCAATCTGCGACAGGCCGATGGTGCTGACGTAGCAGGTGTCTTTGCCGAACACCTGGTTCATCTCTTCGTACACCCGTTGCGGCTTGACCGGTACGTTGTCGAAGTGAGTCTTGCGGTGCAGGGTGGCCTTGCGCTGCTGGCAGTCGTGCAGCCAGGCGCTGCGGTCCTTGAGCTTGCCGGCGGCTTTCCACTCGCGGGCCACTTCGATGAACATCGTCAGCGCGGAACCAGCGTCGGACACGATGCCCAGGTCCGGGGTGAACACACGCCCGATCTGCGTCGGTTCGATGTCGACGTGGATGAACTTGCGGCCTTCGGTGTACACCTCCACCGAACCGGTGTGGCGGTTGGCCCAGCGGTTACCGATACCCAGGACCACGTCGGACTTGAGCATCGTCGCGTTGCCGTAACGATGGGACGTCTGCAGGCCGACCATGCCCACCATCAGCGGGTGATCGTCAGGGATAGTGCCCCAGCCCATCAGGGTCGGGATCACCGGAATGCCCGTCAGCTCGGCGAATTCCACCAGCAACTCGCTGGCGTCGGCGTTGATCACGCCACCGCCGCTGACCAGCAAAGGGCGCTCTGCCTGGTCGAGCAGGGCCAGGGCCTTCTCCACCTGGATGCGGGTAGCCAAAGGCTTGGCCAGGGGCAGCGGTTGGTAGGCATCGATGTCGAACTCGATCTCGGCCATTTGCACGTCGAACGGCAAGTCGATCAAGACCGGGCCGGGGCGGCCGGAGCGCATCTCATAAAAAGCTTTTTGAAACGCGTAGGGCACTTGGCCGGGCTCCAGGACGGTGGTCGCCCACTTGGTCACCGGCTTGACGATGCTGGTGATGTCCACGGCCTGGAAATCTTCCTTGTGCATCCGGGCACGGGGCGCTTGCCCGGTGATGCACAGGATCGGGATCGAATCGGCCGAGGCGCTGTACAGGCCGGTCACCATGTCGGTGCCTGCCGGGCCCGAGGTGCCGATGCATACGCCGATGTTGCCGGCCTTGGTGCGGGTGTAGCCCTCGGCCATGTGTGAGGCGCCTTCAACGTGGCGAGCAAGGACGTGATCGATGCCACCCACCTTCTGCAAGGCCGAATACAGCGGGTTGATTGCGGCGCCCGGGATACCGAAGGCGGTGTCCACCCCTTCACGGCGCATCACCAGGACGGCGGCTTCGATTGCTCTCATTTTGCTCATGGTTTTGGTGCCTCTTGCGTTTTGTAATTGTATACAAGTGGTGTCTGTACAAAGTGTATTCACGGCGAGCGGCGTAGGTCAATGCATTTCATAAACTGAGCTTTGCGTTCGTCTGAATCACTTTTTTCGACGTATGGAAGCTTTGTTTGGAAATATTGTATACAAAAACAAATATCATTGTGTTCTATTTGTTCGGTCCGGCATCTGATCAAACAGACGCTCCAACGTATTCCCAATAACAAAAGAAGGACGGCACCATGAGCGCTTTAACCTTGAAGATTGCCACCCAACTGGCCAGCCAGGCCCTCGCTGCGGGCCGCACCATTGCCGCCGCGCCGCTGACCATCGCGGTGCTCGACAGTGGCGGGCACCTGGTCGCCCTGCAACGCGAAGACGGCGCGAGCCTGCTGCGCCCGCAGATCGCCATCGGCAAGGCCTGGGGCGCGATTGCCCTGGGCAAAGGCTCACGCCTGCTGGCGCTCGATGCGCAGCAGCGGCCGGCGTTCATCGCGGCGCTGAACAGCCTGGGGCAGGGCAGTGTGGTGCCGGCGCCGGGTGGGGTGTTGATTCGCAATCAGGACGGCGTGGTGCTGGGGGCGATCGGGATCAGCGGGGATACGTCGGATATTGACGAGCAGTGCGCGATCACGGCGATCGAAGGGGTGGGGTTGATGGCGGATGCCGGGGTGTCCGCTTGAGTATTGAGTGACTGTCAGGGTCTCATCGGGGCATAGGTATCTACACAACTCAGCAGCGCCCAACCGTAACCACGATGCGAAGCGAGCCGCTCTTGATCTTGATCTGCTTTTGATCCTAGGCGCCCCGTTAAACCACGCTGGCCGAACGCAGGCTTGAAT
>Ga0105246_10000218_pt1 | contig 29161 bp, 20 predicted proteins | sample KBSM64metaG_FD_99694 | JGI IMG/M metagenome (GOLD analysis project Ga0105246, IMG submission 99694) | Miscanthus rhizosphere microbial communities from Kellogg Biological Station, Michigan, USA - KBS M6-4 metaG | ecosystem: Host-associated > Plants > Roots > Rhizosphere > Soil | place... | reverse complement strand
CCCCGTAGCGCTGACCCGTGATGTAGCTGGCTTCATCCGATGCCAGTAACACGTAGATCGGCGCGACTTCTACCGGTTGACCCGGGCGGCCGAGCGGGGTCTGTTCACCGAAATGCTGCACTTGGTCGTCGGGCATGGTCGAGACGATCAGCGGCGTCCAGATCGGCCCCGGCGCCACGCAGTTCACACGGATTTCCCGCGGTCCGAGCATTTGCGCCAGACCGCCGGTGAAATTGGCGATCGCCCCTTTGGTGGTGGCATAGGCGAGCAGGGTGGGCTTGGGCATATCCGAGTTGACCGAACTGGTGTTGATGATAGATGCGCCGGGACCCATGTGTTTTATCGCGGCCTGACACAGTCGGAAAATCGCCGTGATGTTGACGTCGAAGGTCATCACCCATTCATCATCGGGAATCTCTTCGAACGTTTCGTGAGTCATCTGAAATGCTGCGTTGTTGACCAGTACGTCGATGCGTCCGAAGCGTTCCACCGTCTGGTCCACCAGTGCATGGCAGTGGGGTTTCTGCGCGATGTCGCCGGGCAGCAACAGGCATTGACGTCCGGCCTGTTCGACCCAGCGTGCGGTTTCCCGTGCATCTTCGTGTTCGTTGAGATAGGCGATGGCCACGTCCGCGCCTTCACGGGCAAAGGCGATGGCCACGGCGCGGCCGATGCCGCTGTCGGCGCCGGTGATCAGGGCGATCTTGCCGGCGAGGCGACCGGAGCCGCGGTAACTTTTTTCGCCGCAATCGGGGTACGGCTCCATCTGGCGTTGAGAGCCGGGCACCGTTTGTGGCTGTTTCGGGAATGGGGGTTTTGGATAGTCGGTCATCGTCAATCTCCGAAGCTCAGGGCGGGTATGGGCGGTTGACCCGGCGCATTTGCCATGAGTTCGATTGGATTGACGATGCCGTCAGCCAGGCTCAGGCCTGGCGTCGAGTCAGGCCACGCTCCATCCGCGCAATGCCTTCCTCCAGCAGCGAACGCGGGCAACCGAAGTTCAGGCGCACGAATTGCTGGCTATGGTCACCGAAATCGATGCCCGGGCTGAGTCCGACGCGAGCCTGTTCGAGGAAGAACTGCTGCGGATTGTCCAGGCCCAGGGCCGAGCAATCGAGCCACGCCAGATAAGTCCCCTGCGGCACATTGATCTTCACCCCGGGCAGGCGGCTGCGAACCGCTTCCACCAACCAGTCACGGTTGGCTTGCAGATATTGCTTGAGTTCATTCAGCCACGGCCCGGCCTCGCTGTAGGCCACGCGAGTGGCTTCCATGCCCAGCGGGTTGACGCTGTCGACCATGCCGCAGCGGGCGTGATTGACGCGCTCGCGCAGGGTACTGTCCTGAATGATCATGAACGAGGTTTTGAGGCCGGCAATGTTGTAGGCCTTGCTCGCCGACATCAGGGTGATAGTGCGCCGGGCGATGTCCGGGCTCAGGGACGCGGTCGGAATGTGCACGCGACCGTCGTAGCACAGTTCGGCGTGGATTTCGTCGGAGATGATCCAGGCGTCCTGCGCCACGCAGATGTCGGCCACCGCTTGCAGTTCTTCACGGCCGAAGACCTTGCCGATCGGGTTGTGCGGGTTGCTCAGCAGCAGGGCGCCGCCACCGGTGAGGGATTCACGCAAGGCATCCAGCGGCGTGGCGTAGGTGCCGTCGGCCTTGGCGTCGAATTCCAGCTCGACCTTGTTCAGGCCCCAATGGCCCGGCGCGTGTCGCAGCGGCGGGTAATTCGGGGTTTGCACCACGACATTCTGCTGTGGCTGCACCAGCGCCTTGAGCGCCATGTTGAAACCCGACTCGACGCCCGGCAGGAAGATCAGCTCTTGCGGTTTGACCCGCCAGGCGAATTTGTTCCAGAGGTCGGCAACAATGGCCTCGCGCAGGTTGTCCTGGGCGACGCTGTAGCCGACCAAGGGGTGCAGCAGACGCTGTTGCAGCGCCTCGATGACCACCGGTGGTGCCGCGAAATCCATGTCAGCGACCCACATCGGCAATACATCGGCCGCGAAGCGGCTCCACTTGGTGCTGCCGGTGTCGTGGCGGTCGAATACCTGATCAAAATCGAAAGTCATGCGCGGTCTCTAAGAGCGGAGATGGGTCGTGGCCGCCATGATAAGCCCCATCTCCTGCGGGCGCGAACTTGTGACCCCAGGATGGCCGACGGTCGGTTTTCACACAGGCAGCGGGGACGTTGTCTACAGTGAAAAAGTCGGCACTTGTGTGCCGCCACCGTGATTGTCCAGAAAAAACCCGGCTCAAGTACCGGGTTCCACCTGATCAGGAGTGCACGATGGATCTCAGCCGTCGTCAGTTCTTCAAGGTCGCCGGTATCGGCCTTGCAGGCTCTAGCCTGGGCGCGTTGGGCATGGCCCCGACGCAGGCCTTCGCCGAGCAGGTGCGCCACTTCAAGCTTGCCCACACCCATGAAACCCGCAACACCTGCCCGTATTGCTCGGTCGGTTGCGGGTTGATCATGTACAGCCAGGGCGATGCCGCGAAGAACGTTGCGCAAAACATCATCCATATCGAGGGCGACGCCGACCACCCGGTCAACCGCGGCACCCTGTGCCCGAAAGGCGCCGGCCTGCTGGACTTCATTCACAGCCCGGGCCGCTTGCAGTACCCGCAGGTGCGCAAGCCCGGCAGCAGCGAATGGACCCGGATCACCTGGGATGAAGCGCTCGACCGTGTCGCCGACCTGATGAAGGCCGACCGCGACGCCAATTTCGTCGAGAAGAACGCCCAGGGGCAGACGGTGAACCGCTGGCTGACCACCGGGTTCCTTGCAGCGTCCGCGGCGTCCAACGAAGCGGGCTACATCACCCACAAGGTGGTTCGCAGTCTCGGCATGCTGGGGTTTGATAACCAGGCGCGTGTCTGACACGGCCCGACGGTGGCAAGTCTTGCCCCGACGTACGGCCGTGGAGCCATGACCAACACCTGGACCGATATCGCCAACGCGAATCTGATCCTGGTGATGGGCGGCAACTCCGCTGAAGCGCATCCGTGCGGCTTCAAATGGGTAACGGAAGCCAAAGCGCACAATGCCGCGCGGCTGATCGTGGTCGATCCGAGGTTTACCCGGACCGCATCCGTGGCCGATTACTACGCGCCGATCCGCACCGGCAGCGACATCGCGTTCATGGGCGGGCTGATCAATTACCTGCTGACCGAGGACAAGATTCAGCACGAATACGTGCGCAACTACACCGACGTGTCATTCATCGTCAAAGCCGGATTCGGCTTCGAGGACGGGCTGTTCACCGGTTACGACGCGGCCAAACGCAGCTACACCGACAAGTCCTCCTGGGGTTATGAACTGGGCGATGACGGCTTTGCCAAAGTTGACCCGACCCTGCAAGACCCGCGTTGCGTCTATCAGCTGATGAAGCAGCATTACAGCCGCTACAACATCGACCTGGCGAGCCAGATCTGCGGCATGCCGGTCGATGCGATGAAGAAAATCTGGGAGGAAATCGCCACTTGCTCGACGCCGGGCAAGACCATGACGATCCTTTACGCGCTGGGGTGGACCCAACATTCGATCGGCTCGCAGATCATCCGCAGTGCGGCGATGGTGCAATTGTTGCTGGGCAACGTCGGCATGCCCGGTGGCGGGGTCAACGCCTTGCGCGGGCACTCGAACATTCAGGGCCTGACTGACCTCGGGTTGCTGTCGAACTCGTTGCCGGGTTACCTGACCCTGCCGACCGACGCCGAGCAGGACTACAACGCCTACATCAAGAAACGCACGCAATTGCCGTTGCGGCCGGGGCAGTTGTCTTACTGGCAGAACTACAGCAAGTTCCACGTCAGCCTGATGAAAGCCTGGTACGGCGCCAACGCGACCGCCGAAAACCAGTGGGCCTACGACTACCTGCCGAAACTCGACATCCCCAACTACGACATCCTCAAGGTGTTCGACCTGATGGGGCAGGGCAAGGTCAACGGCTACATGTGCCAGGGCTTCAACCCGATTGCCGCGTTGCCGGACAAGAACCGAGTGATGGCGGCACTTGCCAAACTGAAATGGCTGGTGGTGATGGACCCGCTGGCCACCGAAACCTCACAGTTCTGGGAAAATGTCGGGCCGTACAACGATGTGAAAAGTGCCGACATCCAGACCGAAGTCATCCGCCTGCCGACCACCTGTTTTGCCGAAGAGGACGGCTCGCTGGTCAACAGCAGCCGCTGGCTGCAATGGCACTGGAAAGGCGCCGACGGCCCGGGCGAGTCACGCACCGACGTGCGGATCATGACCGAACTGTTCATGCGCCTGCGTCAGCGGTATCAGACCGAGGGCGGGGCTTATCCCGATCCGATCCTCAAACTCTCCTGGCCGTACAAGATTGCGCAAGAACCGTCGCCGGAAGAAATCGCCAAGGAGATCAACGGCTACGCCACCACCGATTTCACCGACGCCACGGGCGCGGCGATCAAGGGCAATTCGCAACTGGCCGCATTCGCCCAGCTCAAGGATGACGGCAGCACCGCCTCCGGCTGCTGGATCTTCTGCGGCAGCTGGACCGAGGCCGGCAACCAGATGGCCCGGCGCGACAACAATGACCCTTACGGCACGCATCAGTACCAGGGCTGGGCGTGGGCGTGGCCGGCCAACCGGCGGATTCTCTACAACCGCGCTTCGGCGGACATGCAGGGCAAACCGTGGGATCCGAAAAAACGCCTGGTCTGGTGGAACGGCAAGGCCTGGGGCGGTACCGACGTGCCGGACTACAAGGCCGACGTGCCGCCGGAAGCCGGGATGAACCCGTTCATCATGAACCCCGAAGGCGTGGCGCGGTTCTTCGCCGTCGACAAGATGAACGAAGGGCCATTCCCGGAGCACTACGAGCCGTTCGAAACGCCGATCGGCATCAACCCGCTGCACCCCGAAAACAAGAAAGCCACCAGTAACCCGGCGGCTCGGATCTTCGATTCGGTGTGGGACAGCCTCGGTGTGGCCAAGGATTACCCGTACGCCGCCACCAGCTATCGGTTGACCGAGCATTTCCACTTCTGGAGCAAACACTGCCGGTTGAACGCGATTGCCCAACCGGAGCAGTTCGTGGAAATCGGTGAAGTGCTGGCCAAGGAGAAGGGCATCGTTGCCGGCGACCGGGTGCGGGTCAGCTGCAAGCGCGGGTTCATTGAAGCGGTGGCGGTGGTGACCAAAAGAATCCGGCCGTTGCAGGTCAACAACCAGGTGGTGCACCAGATCGGCATTCCCCTGCATTGGGGCTTCACCGGCCTGACGCGTCACGGTTACCTGACCAACACCCTGGTGCCGTTCCTCGGCGATGGCAATACACAGACCCCGGAATCCAAGTCATTCCTGGTCAACGTGGAGAAGCTCTGATGGAGAATCTTTAAATGGCCAGCCAAGACATCATTGCCCGCTCGGCCACCACCACACCGGCCCCCTCGGTGCGCAATCAGGAGGAAGTCGCCAAGCTGATCGACACCACCAAATGCATCGGCTGCAAGGCTTGTCAGGTCGCGTGCTCGGAGTGGAACGAGCTGCGCGACGAGGTCGGCCACAACCACGGCACCTACGACAATCCGCAGGATTTGAGCGCAGAGTCATGGACGCTGATGCGCTTCACCGAGCATGAAACCGACGCCGGCAACCTCGAATGGCTGATCCGCAAGGACGGCTGCATGCACTGCGCCGAGCCCGGTTGTCTGGCGGCGTGCCCCAGCCCCGGCGCGATCATCAAGCACGCCAACGGCATCGTCGACTTCGATCAGGATCACTGCATCGGTTGCGGTTATTGCATCACCGGCTGCCCGTTCAACATTCCGCGCATTTCGCAGAAGGACCACAAGGCCTACAAATGCACGCTGTGTTCGGACCGGGTGGCAGTGGGGCTGGAGCCGGCCTGCGTGAAAACCTGCCCGACCGGGGCCATCGTGTTCGGCACCAAGGACGACATGAAGACCCACGCCGCCGAACGTATCGTCGACCTGAAAAGCCGTGGTTTCGACAACGCCGGTCTGTACGACCCGGAAGGCGTCGGCGGCACTCATGTCATGTACGTGCTGCACCACGCGGATACCCCGAAAATCTACGCAGGCCTGCCGGACAACCCCGAGATCAGTCCGCTGGTGGGCCTGTGGAAAGGCATCAGCAAGCCGTTGGGTCTGCTGGCCATGGGCGCGGCGGTGCTGGCCGGGTTCTTCCATTACGTGCGGATCGGCCCGAACCGCACCGAAGAGGATGACCATCCGGAACCGCCCGATACCTCGGTCCACGTGGTCGACCCGGCGGTTCACACCTTCGATCCACGCGGGGAGGACCGGCCATGAGCAACAAGACGATCCTGCGCTACACCGCCAACCAGCGTACCAATCACTGGTTGGTGGCGATTCTGTTCTTCATGGCGGGGCTGTCGGGACTGGCGCTGTTTCATCCGTCGATGTTCTGGCTGACCCATCTGTTCGGCGGCGGGCCGTGGACGCGGATCCTGCACCCGTTCATGGGCGTGCTGATGTTCGTGTTGTTCCTTGGCCTGGTGTTGCGTTTCTGGCGTTCGAACTTCTTCATCGACAACGACTGGAAGTGGCTGCGGCGCATCGACCGGGTGCTGGTCAACGATGAAGAGACTGTGCCGCCGGTGGGCAAGTACAACGCCGGGCAGAAGATGCTGTTCTGGACTTTACTGCTGTGCATGCTGGGGCTGTTGTTCACGGGGCTGGTGATCTGGCGCGCGTACTTCAGTCATTACTTCGGCATCACGACGATTCGCTGGGCGATGTTGTTGCATGCATTGGCCGGGTTCGTGCTGATCCTGAGCATCATCGTGCACATCTATGCCGGGATCTGGATCAAGGGCTCGGTGGACGCGATGCTGCACGGTTGGGTCAGCCGCGCCTGGGCGAAAAAACATCACGCACTCTGGTATCGCGAAGTGGAATCCAGGGATCCGCCAGAGCGACCGGCCACCAAAAAGGGCTGACACTTGCCAACCATTCTTGAACCCGGGGAAATCGAAGCGGCGGCCAGTGCGCCGCCGTTTCTGCACTTGCCGCCGCACAACCTGTTCACGCTGCGCGCCGAGCGTCTGGAACATTTGGCTATCGGACATCCGCTCGCCGACTACCTGCGCCTGGTCGCGGGACTGTGCCGCGTGCAGCAGCAAGTCCTTGACGATCCCCCATCAAACGCCCCGATTGATGAGCAACGCCTTGAGGTCTGCCGGCAACACGGCATGCCGCCGTTCGCCGCCGATACCTTGATTCGCGAGAACGTCTGGCAGACCTATCTCGAGGCCTTGCTGCAACGCTACAACGCATCACAACAAACAGCCGTCGCCGAAGCGCTGACAAACTTGCGCATTGCCAGCCCCGGACAGTTGCGCGCCTGGGCCGTGGCGCTGGTCAGCGGTCAGTATTCGCTGGTGCCGGCGGCGCTGGTGCCGTTTCTTGGCGCGGCGCTGCAAGCGGCCTGGAGCCACTGGCTGCTCAGCGCACCGAACCTGCAACTGGCGCCCGGCAACAGCCTCGGCCAGTGCCCGGCCTGTGGTTCGCCGGCCATGGCCGGTGTGATCCGCCATCGTGGCAAGCACAACGGTTTGCGTTATCTGGTGTGCTCGCTGTGCGCTTGCGAATGGCACGTGGTGCGGGTCAAGTGCGTGTATTGCGAGCAGAGCAAGGGGCTGGAATATCTGAGTCTGGAAGACGATCGCCACGCCGCCAGTCAGGCGCCGCTGAGGGCCGAGGTCTGTCCCGGATGCAACAGCTATCTGAAATTGCTGTACCTGGAAAATGATGCCGAGGCCGAAGCCTTGTCGGCGGACTTGAGCAGTCTGCTGCTGGACATGCGCCTGGCTCAGGACGGCTATCAGCGACTGGCACCGAATCTGCTGCTGGCGCCCGGAGACGAATGAACCGAGCGTCTACACTCTGGCGCAACGGCTTTTTATCCGGAGCGCCTGATGCCTGCCAGTGTTGCCCAGCGTTTGCCTTCCATCGACAGTCTGTTGCGTCACAACGCCTTTCAACCCGTGGCCGAGCGGCACGGGCGCGAGGCGCTGCTGGCGGCTCTGCGTCAGTTGCTCGATGACTTGCGTGAGTCGGTTGTGGCGGGGCAGCTCTGCGCTGTCGAGATCAGCCCTGAAGCACTGGCCGGCAGGATTGCCGAACGTCTGGCGCTGCAGCAGCGCAGTCAGGTGCGGCGGGTGTTCAACCTGACCGGCACCGTGCTGCACACCAATCTGGGCCGTGCGCTGTTGCCGGAAGAAGCCATCGCCGCCGTGCAACTGGCGGCCCGTTATCCCTTGAACCTCGAATTCGATCTGGCCAGCGGCAAGCGTGGTGACCGTGATGACCTGATTGAAGGTCTGATCCGGGAGCTGACCGGCGCCGAAGCCGTCACCGTGGTCAACAACAATGCCGCCGCCGTGCTGCTGGCCCTCAACAGTATTGGTGCTCGCAAGGAAGGCATCATCTCCCGTGGCGAATTGATCGAGATCGGCGGTGCGTTCCGCATTCCCGACATCATGGCCCGGGCCGGTGTGCGTCTGCATGAGGTCGGTACCACCAATCGTACCCATGCCCGGGATTACGAAGCAGCGATCAGCCCTCGCAGCGGCCTGATCATGCGTGTCCATGCGAGCAACTACAGCATCGAAGGGTTTACCGCTCGCGTGCCCACGGCCGAACTGGCGGAACTGGCCCATCGTCATGGCTTGCCGCTGCTCGAAGACCTCGGCAGCGGCAGCCTGCTGGACCTGACCCGCTGGGGCCTGCCGGCGGAGCCGACGGTGCGTCAGGCACTGCTCGATGGCGCTGACATCGTCACCTTCAGCGGCGACAAACTGCTCGGCGGACCGCAGGCGGGGGTGATTGTCGGGCGCAAGGAGCTGATCGCGAAGATCAAGAAAAACCCGCTGAAAAGGGCTTTGCGGGTCGACAAGATGACACTGGCCGCGCTGGAAGCGGTGCTCGGGCTCTATCGCGATCCGGATCGCCTGGCCGAGCGCTTGCCGACTCTGCGTCTGTTGACCCGCCCGCAAGATGAGATTCTGGCCCAGACCGAACGCCTGCAACCGGCATTGGCCAAGGTGCTCGGTGAAACCTGGACGGTCACGGCGCAGAAAACACTGGGCATGATCGGCAGCGGCAGCCAGCCGGTGGCGCGGCTGCCAAGTGCGGCATTGTGTGCCCGCCCTCAAGTGTCGAAACGCCTACGCGGACGCAGGCTGCTGATTCTGCAAAGCGCATTGCGCGAGCTGCCGATTCCGGTGCTCGGACGCCTCGACGATGACGCACTGTGGCTGGATCTGCGGCAACTCGACGATGAGCCGGCGTGGCTCGCGCAACTCGCGCAGTTGCAGCCATGATCGTCGGCACCGCCGGTCACATCGACCACGGCAAGACCTCGCTGCTCCAGGCTCTGACCGGGCAAACCGGCGACCGTCGTCCGCAGGAGCGTGAGCGGGGCATGACCATCGACCTCGGTTATCTCTACGCCGAACTGGCGCCCGGCGCGGGGCTGACCGGGTTCATCGACGTGCCCGGCCACGAGAAATTCACCCACAACATGCTCGCCGGCGCCCAAGGCATTGATCTGGTGCTGCTCGTTGTGGCGGCGGATGACGGCGTGATGCCGCAGACCCGCGAGCATCTGGCGATTGCCCAGCTGTTGGGAATTCCCCGGGCGCTGGTGGCGATCACCAAGTGTGATCGGGTCGAGGCGGGCAGGGTGGCAAAGGTGCGCCAGCAAATCGAAAATCTGCTGGCCCCCGGTCCGTTTGCAGGCGCGCCGATGCGCGCGGTCTCAAGCATGACGGGTGAGGGCGTCGATGACCTGCGGCAAGCGTTGCTACAGGCGCAACGTGAAGTGTTGAAACGCAGTCGCGAGGGCGGGTTTCGTCTGGCCATCGATCGGGCGTTCAGTGTCGCCGGTGCCGGGATTGTGGTGACGGGCACAGCGCTGTCGGGAATGATCGCGGCGGGCGACAGACTGATCCTCGGGCCTTCGGGCAAAACGGTGCGGGTGAGAGGGCTGCATGCCCAGAATCAACCTGCAGAACTGGCGTTTGCTGGTCAACGTGTGGCCCTGAACATCAGCGGTGATCGCCTGGAGCTTGGGCAAATACATCGCGGGCAATGGCTGCTCGCCGAAACACTGTTCGCACCGACCCAACGCCTGGACATCGACTTCCAGTTGCTGCCCGATGAGACGCGCACCTTCGAACACTTTCAGCCTGTGCACCTGCATCTCGGCACGCAAGACGTGATCGCCCGGGTGGCGTTGCTCGAAGGACCACGGCTGCTTCCGGGCGAGCGCATGTTCGCGCAACTGTTGACCAATGTCCCGGTACACGGCGTAAAGGGGGATCGACTGGTCCTGCGTGATGCCAGCGCCCAGCGCACGCTCGGCGGCGGTCAATTGCTCGATCCGTTTGCCCCGGCCCGGCAACGACGCAGCCCCGGGCGTCTGGCGCAATTGCGGGCGCTGGCAATCAGCAGTGACCTTGAACAAGCGTTGCCGACGTTGCTGGAATACAGCGACAGCGGCATTGATCCGCAGCGACTGGAGCGTCAGTTCAACCGACCGCGTGAAGGCTGGTTGCTGCCGGACAACGTCCGCCTCATCGAAACCCGCCAGGGAACGAGGCTGTTCAATGCCCAGCACTGGGGCATCCTGAAATTCACGTTGTTGGAGCAACTGGCGCGATTCCATGAGCTGGAGCCCGACCAGATGGGCCCGGACCGTGATCGTCTGCGGCGTTTCAGTGGATTGAATATCGAGCATTCGACGTTCATCAGCCTGCTGGAAGAATTGCGCAGCGCCGGCTCGCTCACCGCCAGCGGCCCGTGGTTGCATTTGCCGGATCATCAGGTGCGCCTGAATGCCGACGACGAAGCCCTGTGGCTGGTGTTGCAGCCGCTGTTCGAACAGGCCGGTTTCGATCCGCCGTGGGTGCGCGACGTGGCCAAAGCCGTGGAGAAGGACGACGCGACCGTCAGGCTGTTGCTGCGCAAACTGGCGCGGCTGGGCGTGATGCATCAAGTCGTGCGGGACTTGTTCTTCACCGACATCACCTTGCGGCAAATGGCCGCCGTGCTGCTGCGTCTGGGTGAAGAAAATTCGCCGATTCAAGTCACGGCGTTCCGCGATGCGCTAGGCTTGGGACGCAAACGCAGTATCCAGATCCTCGAATACTTCGACCGCCTCGGCCTGACCCGGCGTCTCGGCGAGGGCCGGCAGATCCGCTACGACAACGCGCTGGCCAACCCCGGCGCGGATTGAGTTCAAGGAAGGCAATCGCGCCCGGTGGCGCGGCCGGGCTTCAAACCCGGTTGGGGACGGCATCCGTTCCCGGGCAGGTTCGACTCCGGCTGCCTTCCGCCAATTGTCTGTTCGAATCGAGCTCGAGGGTGCCATCAATAAGCCACTGCCGTAGAATCACCTTTCTTTTCGCTTCAGGTTCGGATGGATCAATGCAAGGCAATCAGCAAGACATGGACGTACTTCGCGGTTGGTGTGCTTTTGTCGAAGCGACAGGCTTGGCCAAGAGTCGGGTGAAAGAAACCGATGTCTATCAGGAACAACACGTCAGGCTCTCTGCAGACAATATCGAAGAAGACGCCAGGGGATTCCGGTTTTCACTGTCTGTCGAGCAGACACGGGTGCTCGCAGAGCGCTATGTCAAAGAGAGCGAGGAGGGCACGACTGAGCCTGAAGCGCTGCAGCTCGGCTTTCCGCTGCTGCGTGTGATCGAAGGAAAACAGGCGTTCTTTGTTCCGCTTTTCCGTTACTCATTGCCTGATGACTGGCATGCCCAGTCTGAATTCAGTCTGTGCGTCCCGGTCAAGCAAGGGATTGAAGTGGTGCCCGATATTGATGCGTTTCGGGCGTACCTCGACATTGATATTCAGGAGTTGGGCGCCGAGCGTCACATGATGAGCCTGGCAGCTGCCTGCACAGGAAAACAGGGAGAAACCTTCGTCGCAGTATTCCGCACGTTTCTGGCCTGGATCAATCATCGCCTTGCCGGGTTGAAAACCATCCGTAACGATGTTGCCGATGTGCACCTGGAAAAAGCCATTACCGGGCTGATCTGCCCGCCAGTGATCAGCGACTTCAACTCTCGTGAGCAACTCAAGGACTACAAGGTTCTTCTTCAACGCCCCGACCTGAAAACCTCACCGCTCTTGCAGCGCTACATATTGCAGCGTTCGCTCGGCAATCCTTCGGCACACCATCAGTACTCACGTTTCCCGTACGGCCTGTTCGAGCGCAAATACCCGCTGGGCAGGGGGCAGATGCAAACGCTGACTCAGGTTGCCAGCGGCGTACCGCTGGTGGCAGTGCAAGGGGCGCCTGGCACAGGCAAAACGACCTTGTTCAAATCGTTGATCGCCAGCCGGATCGTCGAAAGGGCATTGGCATGTATCGCCGGGGAAGATCGAAACCTCGGCGTAGTCGTGACTTCGACAGCCAAAAAAGCGGTGGAGAACGTCATTGACGACTTGCGCGACGACCCTTGCCTGAATGATTTCAAGTGGTTCTATTTCCTGTGTGGTGACAAGGCACAGGTCACGTCTGAAATCGATCGGGTGCACGCGCTTCTGCGCAAACTCGACGAGCAATCCTACGACAAGGAAAAGCAGAAAATCCTGGCGGACCGGATCGTCGCGATCCAGCAAACGATTGATGGCGTTCACGTGAAGTTCCTGCGATTGCTTGCTGCTTTCGAGGAGGCCCGCTCAGCCTTTTCGGGACTTTCGCCCGAAAGCTTTCGCGAGCGACTGGACGCATTGATACGCGACGTGCGCGAAAGCAGCAAAGCGTTGGGCTTGATCGACCATCAGGAACCGTCGCCGGATTACCGTGCTCTTACCAGCCACTGCAACGGCGCACTGGAGGTGCTTGCTGTCGATAAAATCAGATACACGCGAGCCAAAGACCACTTGTCCCGCAGCTACGCAAAACTCATTGATGCTCCATTTGAGGAGACGGCCTATCAGCCGTGGCTCGAGAGCAAACTCAGTGAAACACTTCACTACCATTTTGCCGACTACCCAAGAGGCTTCATGGCATCGCTGCGTGCGTGGATGTCTCGCCGCAAGTATGCCCGAGCGCTCGATCACCTGAAAAAGAATTGCCCGGATGACATGACGGCCTATGGGCTCGACGGCCTCGATCATGCCCACCTGGCAGAACTGGCGCGCAATCGGGGTGACGTCTTCAGTGCCGATAATGCCGAGCAAGTATTTCATACCTTGAGGCAGGGACCGCCCGAACCCTCGAAGGAGGCGTCGCTCAAGCTGCTGGTCAAGGCCATTGCCGAGGTCATGCAACGTTCCAGCATGTGGCATCGTTTCGAGGCGGCCCGTGACAGCTTTAACGCCGAGTTCCCGGAAGGCGACTGGATCGAAGTGTTGCGACTGCGTTTCATCACTCAACAGCGTTCGCTGTTCGAACACGCTATTGACTATCTCTGGCAGGAGTTGCTCCGGCAGAAAGACGTGCTGGGGCAGGTGTTGTCGCTCTGGTGCAATATGCTCGACGGCCAGACTGACAGCGGCTTTTACAAATGGAAGGACAAGCTGCAAGAGTTCTATCGGTTGATCAGCCTCGCTTATCCGGTCATGGCCTCGACGCTGGCATCGGTGCAGAAACTGCCCGGATACAAACTCGCCGACCTCAACGGGTTCACGCCCTACGCACTGAGTCTGGTAGATGAAGCGGGGATGGTTTCCGCGGAATCGCTAGTTCCTTTACTGGCACGAAGCGAGAGAAGCATCGTCGTAGGGGACCCGCTGCAGATCGAGCCGATCCGTACACTGGGCTCGGCCATGGCCGGCAAGCTCAAGGATCAACACTTCGCCGACAATACCCTGTATGAAGCGGTGTCACCGATGCTCGTGACCGCCTACCATCGCGCCGCCGGGACCTTTTCCGGCGCAGTCGACGATATGGGCGATGGCATTGTTCTCGATGAGCATCGGCGTTGCCGACCGGCCATCGCCGAACTGTTCATGCAAATCGCCGGCTATCACGGAGTCCAGGTGTGTACTCAGCCCGCTGAACCGCGAATCCAGGCGGCATGCGACAAAATGGGCGGCTTCAATCTGATGTTCTATGGCGTCGAAGGCCGTAAAGGTCCGCTGCCCAATACCAATCAGGATGAAATCGAGGCAATCGGGCTGCTGCTGGACAAACTGGAAGGCGCAGGCTACGACCTTGCGCGAGACGTTGGCATCATCACTCCGTATTCGAATCAGAAAAACCTGTTGATCAAGGCCTATGGCGATCGACTCGCCCAGCGCAAGGCGCTGAAAATCGGATCGGTCCACCAGTTTCAGGGGGTGGGTTTCGAGGTAATCATTTACTCGCCGGTGATTTTTCAACGGACCGATCGCGATCAGTTCCAGAATGGCAAGCCCAACCTGTTGAACGTCGCCGTATCGCGGGCCAAGCAACAATTTATCGTTGTCGGTAATCAGCACCGCTTGTTAAACGCTGGCAAATCACTGGAGAAAATGGCGCGAGCCTGTTCTGCCTCGTTTTTCGTCAGCATGGAGCATCAGAGCCCGTCCTTTACCGGCGTCGCGCCGAGTGGCATCCGGCATTATTTCGATTGCGAGCACATCCAGGCATTCGAATCGCTTGTAACGTCCAGTCAGCGCTCTTTCGTTGCGGTGGTGCCGTGGATTCGCCAGGGCATCAGTCCCAACCACCCGCCGCTCAAGCTGCTGCAAGCGGCGCAGCAACGTGGTGTTGACGTGAAGGTCTACTACGGGCATGACCACATCGAGCATCCCAATGCCGATGACGGTGAAATCGGCTTGATCAAAGCCTATCGAAACAAGCTCGGCGCCGAGAACGTCATCCGCCTTCCCGAAGGTACGCACGAGAAAATCCTGATGGTGGATGATCAACTCGCGATGGTTGGAAGCTGGAACTGGCTGTCACACAGTTATTACCGCTACTGCGAAACCTCCACGGGCACTCCGCTGGCGTTACGTCGGGAAACAAGTGTCGAGCTGCGGGACCCCGCGTTGATCAATCAATTGAAGTCGCGTATCGCAAGCCGTAACGAGGGGGTCTCTCCGATACGCTGATTCAAAACCCCAACGGGTACTGAATCACCACATAGATCCGGTCAATGTCATCCCCCGCCTGAGCACTGTTGGCCCGGTGCGAGACGTGGGACAGCTGCACGGAAAGATCCTTGGCGGCACCGGACTGGACAATGTAGCGAAGATCGATGTCGCGCTCCCAGTGTTTGCCGCCATCCCCTTGCTGTGGTTGGTATTGACCGCTGTCCGGGTCGAACGGATTGTAGGCGCCGCCCTTGGGCGCGTGGGTACCGTCGATGTGGCTGCCGGAGACGTAGCGGGTCATGAAATTCAGGCCGGGAATGCCGAACGCACCGAGATCCAGATCGTAGCGGGCTTGCCATGAGCGCTCGTGGGCGCCGTTGAAGTCGGCGTATTTGATCGAGTTGGCGAGGTAGATCGAGTCGCCGCCGACGAAATCGAACGGTGTGTCACCGTTGATCCGTTGCCAGCCAAGCATCACCGCGTGCGGGCCGAAGGCGTATTTGCCCGAGAGACTGAACGCAGTGTTGTCGATTTCACCGGCCAGTGCCTGCCCGGTGTCGCGGGTGTGGTAGACGTTGGCATCAAGCAGCACGCCGGACTGCTTGAAATGCAGGTTGGCGTAGTACTGGTGCCAGGTTTCGCTCAAGTCGGACGCGTATAGCGCGCCACCTACAGGGCTTTCACTGAACAGGTCTGCGCCGATGAAGCTGATTCCTCCGGCCTTTGTACTGGCGCCGTAACCCTGAAAATCGCCTTGGCCGGAAGAACTGTCCTGATTCTTGAACGCGGTGAAATGCCCGGCCACCAGATTGACGTTGTCGATTTCACGGCTGTTGAGCAGAAACCCGGTGGCGTACTCCGGTTGCAGGCGTTTGTCCGAGGTGTCGAACACCGGCGTCTCGACGGTCATTTCGCCGAAGGCGAGGGTGGTTTTCGAGGCCTTGAATTTCAGCGCACCGCCCGCGCTGGAGTAGTCGCTTTCGCTGCGACCTTCGCTGTCCACCGGCAACAGACCGGTGCCGGAATGTCCCCGGCCACCGTCCAGTTTCAAGCCGTAAAAGGCGTGGGCATCGAGGCCAAAACCGACTGTTCCTTCGGTGAAACCGGATGAGAAGGTACCGATAAAGCCTTGAGCCCATTCCTGTTTGTAGTTCTTGCCGCTGGGCGAGGGCGAGCGGTAGTCGTTGCTCAGAAAGAAGTTGCGGCTGAGCACTTCGCCTTTGGCGTCATCCAGAAAACCGCTGGCCAGGGCTGTGTTGACGGCACCACCGAGCAGCAAGGCGAGTGTGATGCCCGAGGGCGGAAATCCTTTCATGTGTCAGTGACCGGCGTAAATGGAATGTCGCCGGATTGTGGTGCCGGTTGCCTCTGAATGATTGAGCGGGTGTGCTGTGTCAATCGACAACCGGCAACTCGACCCTCGCCACCAGTCCCGAGCCCTTGCGATTACTCAAGGTCAGTTCGCCACCCTGTTCACGCACGATCGCCCGGGCCGCCGAGAGACCGAGCCCGACGCCGCCGGTTTCGCGGTTGCGCGAGGTTTCGAGGCGCAAGAACGGGTCGAACACCCGTTGCAGCGCGTCCTCGGGAATGCCCGGGCCCTCGTCGCAGATCTCGATGCAGATGGAGCGTGTGTTGCGACTCAGCGCGATGTGCGGGCGCTCGGCGTATTTCACGGCGTTTTCCAGCAGGTTGACGATCACCCGCTTCAGGCTCAGCGGCCGGCCGTCATAGACCAGATGGGCCGGGCCGTTGAAGTCGATGAGGACGTTCTGGTCGCGGTAGTCGTCGAGGATGGTTTGCAGCAGCTCGGACAGATCGAACGCCGTCGGTTGTTCAAGCCGTGTGCCTTCACGGAAAAACGCCAGCGCGGCGTTGATCATCGATTGCATTTCTTCGATGTCGCGAATCATTTTCTGCTGATTGTCCAGGTCTTCCATGAACTCACTGCGCAGGCGCATCCGGGTCAATGGCGCGCGCAAGTCATGGGAAATCGAGGCAAGCATGTGAGTGCGCTCACCGATGAAGTGCTGGATCTGCGCCTGCATCGTGTTGAAGGCGATGATCGCCTGACGGATCTCGTGGGGGCCTTCGATATCGATGGGGGGCGCGTTCAAATCTTTGCCAAACCGTCTCGCGGCGCCGGCAAAACGCTGCAGCGGATTGGCCAGTTGGCGCGTGGCAATCCAGGCGACCAGCAACGTGGCGACCAGGCCCAACGCGATAATGACCGCGATCCGGGCATCCAGGCTCAGTCCCCAGCTGCGTTCAGGTGGCGTGAATGTCAGCCAGCTGCCATCGGCCAGAGGCACGAGGGCGACGTAATGAGCCTGCGCACTGCCTGGTGGCCAGTCGTCGGGGTTGAATACTTCGATTTCCCGGTCATCGCCGAGCAATTGCCGCAGCGCAGGAACCTTGCCGGTCTCGACCGGTTCGCCGTCCCCGGGCAGATTGAACTGGCTGCGTTGCGCACTCCATAACACCTCAAGCGTCGAACTGCTGGCCGCGTTTGCCAGCTGCGGGCGTAATTGAGCGGGGGCCGCCTCGATCACTCGAGTGCTCGCCGCAATCCGTTCCAGTAGTCCGGTGCGTTCGATGGGGGGACGGGCCCAGGTGCCTGCCACCTGCACGAACAGGGCATTGAGAATCAGCGAGGCGAGCATGGCCGCAATGATCGTCAGGGCGATCCGGCGACTGAGGGTGTCGCGCGGCAGGATTCGACCGATCATGAGCGGCTGACCTTGACCGTGAACATATAACCGCCGTTGCGCACGGTACGGATCAGGTCCGGGCGTTTGCTGTCCGGTTCGATCTTGCGTCGCAGCCGGCTGACCTGCACGTCGATGCTGCGATCAAACGCATCGTGGCCCTTGCCGTGGGTCAGGTCGATCAGTTGTTCACGGGTCAGGATGCGTTGGGGATGCTCGAGAAAAACCAGCAGCAGGTCGAATTCTCCACCGGACATCGGGATCATCACACCGTCGGGCGAGCGCAGTTCGCGACACGTGATGTCCAGGTGCCAACCGGCGAAGGTCATGACCGGACGGGTCGGTTCGCTGGCGGGATGACTTTGTTCGCCGGCGCGACGTTGCAGGGCGCGTACCCGGGCCAGCAACTCCTGGGGGGCGAAGGGTTTGGTCAGGTAATCATCGGCCCCCAGTTCCAGACCGACAATCCGGTCGCTCAGTTCAGCCATGGCCGTCAGCATGATGATCGGGATCCCCCTCTGCGCACGGATTTTCTGGCACAGGCTCAAACCGCCTTCACCCGGCAGCATCAAGTCGAGAATGATCGTGTCCGGTCGCGCCTGTTCGATGGCGGCCCACATGGCCTGGCCATCCGGTGCCACATCGACCTCGTAGGCGTGCTGAACGAAAAACTTCTTCAGCAGGGACAGAATTTCCACGTCGTCGTCGACGATCAGCAATCTGCTCACGTTTGCAGGACCCATGTACCCAAAAAGAGGGCATCTAAAACCATTTCGTGGCCAGGGTCATTTATTTCAATCGAGCAACATTCCTTCAACACGGACATCAGCCGGACATCGTCGGGCAAAAAACCTCGGGCACTCTGCCGGCATTCCATCCAAGGGGGTTCATATGAAGGATATGAAAAGCGCTTATTCCACTCAGAGTCATGGCGCCGTGCGCCCATTGATCCTGACCCAGCGCACCACAAGCAGCGTTCTCAACGCGCCGATCTTTTTCCAGGAAACCTGCCTGGGGATCGCTTCGGATCAAAGCCAACTCGTCATGCGCCGCTACTTCGAGCGCTTCAGCCCGGCCGACAGTCATTGGGTGGAATACATCCACACGATTCCAACGGCCGAATTCATTCACTGGATCATGACCCATGGCCAGTTGCGCATCGAGTGTTCTGAAAATACCCCGTTCGGCCAGATTCAGACCGCTGGGGACGCGCATTGATGAGAAACAGTCATTCGCTGGCGTTGTTGTTTGCAGCGACTTTGAGCCTGTCGGCCTGCAGCAGCAAAAAAGTCGAACCGGAACTGTATTCCGGGTTTCTCAACGACTACAGCATGTTGAAGGAGCAGCAGACGCCGTCGGGACAGACGATTCTGAGTTGGGTCAGTCCGGCGTTGGCGAAGGGGCGTTACACCTGGATTTACCTGGCGCCGAGCCAGTTCTATCCGCAGGTTCAGCCCACGGGGCGGATTCCGCAGAGCACCTTGTCAGGTGTGACCCGCTACTACGACGCAGCCCTCAGGCAGGAACTGGGCAAAACGCTGCCGCTGGCATCCGGGCCCGGCCCGAACACACTGGTTGTGCGGCCAGCCATCACGCAAGTCGCCGCCAGCACCCAGGGCCTGCGGTACTACGAATGGCTGCCGATCACGCTGGTTGCGGCCGGAGTGAGTACGGCTGCGGGCATTCGTGATCAGGACAGTGAGATCGCCACGGAAGTGTCGATCGAGGATGGATCCACCGGCGAGGTGGTGGCGAAAGTCGTTCGCAAGGGCATGGGCGTGCCGCTGGAAAACGACAAACAGGTGATGACCGCCGAGAACGTCAAAGGCGTGCTCGACGGTTGGGCCGGCGATTTGAGTCAGTTGTATGCAGTGCCCCGGAAAGCAACGTTGCGTGAATGCGCCAACCGAGTTCGATCAACTGCTCAGCGCTGATCTCAATTAATCAAGCAAATCGATCGAGAAAATTGAGCTACTTTGTTCAACTGCTTTTTACCAAGCAATATTGCTGCTGCGGCAAATAAATGAAATTGCCAAAAGTACAAACCCTATGCCGAATACTGTCCCTTTTGGACAGTTGATCAAGAAACGAGTAATTAAAATAATCGATGTGGCAAACGCAATGGGAGCAACTACCTTGAGCAGTAGTTCGTATGATCTGGTGATATTGGAGATAAGTGCTAGGCATGTCGCAGCTGTAACTGCTAGTGCGAACCAAAAATTTAAATATTTGGCGGTAACTGGGAAAATCCAGAAGGCAATCACATAACAAAGGAAACATATAAGAAAAGGTAGCAAGAAGCTGAGCCAACTTGACAATATATCGGAAACTTTGTTCTTTAGATCTTGCTCCAAGCGATCTCGTAGCGGCTGTAGATATGATTTCAAAGCCAGGTTTATTACTGCTCTCTGTTTCTCGGCGAAGAAATAGTCTGTTGCCATGAAAATGGAGGCACCAATTTGGAGAAGTAAAATAATTTTTTCAGATACCACGATTTCTATTCCTGAAAGTTATCAATCAATTAAATTTCGGTCAGCGCCAAGTCCTTCCTCTCAGCGCGTGTAAATGAAGCTGGGGCTGAGCCTGATTGCGTTTAACTCATAAAATGACCGCCAATCTCATTGGGTGCTCATTTAAAAGAAAAAAGGCTATTCAACCAAAGTCCTTAGCAATAAATTCGTCCTTCAAGGTGTTTCTTCGAGATACTACCACAATGATATTATTGTGCTACTATTGGTGCTACATTGAGTATAAGGAGTGCTGCGGTGCAGGCGGGAGAAACATGGATTAAGGTCTCTGCTCAACCTCATAACCCTGAGTTGCGAAAATTGCTGAATGCGTGGGTTGACACGATCGGACGGTATACTTCGAGCTTTGAAGACAATCCATGGTGGTATAACGAGAGGGCGATACTCAGTACACTCGCAGGCGCCGCATGGACACTTAAAGGCTGGATCGCTCTTGAAGAATTCTCAACTACTAAGCGGCTTAGAACGCTAGCTCCCAGTGTTGATCATGGAAACAAGCTCCGTCACGGTCGATGTGATCTTTACGTCCGGTCTCCAAATATCAGCTTTGCTTTCGAAGCAAAGCAAGCGAACCAGCCGATAGGATCCCGTTCCGATGGATATTCCTATGCTTACCAAGCCATACAAGCAGCCTGGGATGATATTGGAGATATCCAGGCTCACGAAGCGAACTGTCGCTTCGCTGCAACATTCGTGGTTCCAATGATCCCGCTGGCTGAAGTGCGACCCGAAAAAGGTAAACTAGGTGAAATTTGCACTGAAAAAGTTGTCGGGTTTCTGAAACCCTGGCTCGAAAATGTTTTGGGCTGCTACGGAGAATCAGCCAGTTACCATGACTTCGCGTTCATCTTTCCGAATTTGGGAAGGGCTGACTACTGTACAAAAGGGCGCCATTATCCAGGCGTCGTCCTTCTGTTGAAAGAACGCTTGCGAGCAACATGTAGAAAAAAACGCAGTCATTAAGATTTTTCAACCGTCTGGCAAGGTGAATGCTTTGGAGGTCCTAAGCTCACTACCAGTTATCGCTGATACTACGCTTGGTTCAGGGAACGTAGTCATTTTCCAGACACCTCCTTTCGTAAGAAAAATGCGGATGAGGATCGGACTTTTCAGGAAATTCACTCACCCGCTCGCAGAATGCGCCGTGCAGATCTTGTTCGAACTAAGTGTTGTACACGACATTCAGCAACGTCACAGCGCCGCTTTCACCTGTAGACCCACCACCAGTGCATTATCGATGTCCTGCCCGGAAAACGCGCCCGGCTCGATGATGTACTGCACGTTCGGTCGCAGGGTCAGCCATGGCGTGGCCTGGTAGCCGTAACCGAGTTCGATCAGTTGCTCGGCGCCGTCCAGATTGGAGAGCGGTGTGCCGTTGGCCAGCGCGGCGTCTTGTTGCACGTCGCGGCTGCGCGGATTTTGCACGGCCCGGCCGTAGCCCAGGGCGACGGTGTCGCGCGGGCGGCCTTCGAACGGTTTGTACAGGACCACCCCGGCGCCATACCACTTGCTGAACGGCGAAGCCGCTTCGCTGGCCGCCGAGTATTGACCGAAAGCGTGCAGGCTGCGGCCCTCCGACGTTGGCGAACTCCACACTGCCTGATCAATGAGCAGGTAATGGCCGCCCCGACCGGACACTTCCTTGTCACTGCCGATGCGTTTCACGTCGGAGCTGTCGTAGTAATAACCGAGCTTGTACTCGCCGGGCAGCGTGCCCGCGTGTTTGTAGACCAGTTCGACAGGCACCACGGTGCCGGTGGTGTGTTTCGGCCCCAGGTGCCAGGCGCGGCTGGAGTTGCCGTTGCTTTCGGGATCGACGTTGAACGCGGCGACGCGCAGTTGCCATTCCGGCGACAGGTCGTATTTCACCCGCACGCCCAAGTGCGCGTTGGGATAGTTGGTCCAGCCGCTGCCGCCGGACATGTTCAGCGGATGGCCGCAGAAGCCGGCGTTCATGAAGTTGCAGAGAATGCCGCTGTCGAGGCCGCCGAGGTCGTTGCCCATGGCCATGTAGCCGAGTTTGACGTTCAGCGCCGGTGTGAACAGCGTGCGCTCGTAACTCAGTTCAGTCAGACGCGTGTAGAGGCCGCCGTAGTTTTCCTGGATCGGCAGACGGTTGCCGACCAGATCTTGCGAGGCGCTGTTGCCGCGACGGTCGTTGATGGTCAGTTGAACCTTGCCGGCGTTGTCCACGCCATAGATTTTGCTCAGATCAAATTGCGCGCCGAGCTTGATGTTCTGTGAGTAACGGGCTGAGCGGTGCTTGCCGCCGTCGGCGTTGTAGGCGGTTTCGCCAGTGTAATCGCCGGTGAACTTGACGCCATCTTCGTCGAGCTGGTGGCGCAGGCCACCCCAGTCGCCTGTCAGGGTATTGCGGGTGAAGACGTTCGAATCGGTGTCCGCGAAAGCGGGCAGGGCGGCGCTACAGGTGATACCGAACAGCACGCCGGTGAAGATGCCGGTGTGGGAAAAACGAACAACGAATGACATTGCTGAAATCCAGAGTTGGGGACATGAAACGACGCGACACCCGAAGGTGTCGCGCACAAGAACGTGAAGGAGGGCGCAGTGGCTTACGGCAGGGCGTAAGCCATTACGTAGTCGCCACGATCGGTCGACTGACGGGCGCCACCGGCGGTGATGACCACGTACTGCTTGCCGGTTTTCGGCGACACATACGTCATCGGGCCACCCTGGCTACCGACCGGCAGGCGGGCTTTCCAGATTTCTTCACCGTTGTTGCTGTTGTAAGCGCGCAGGTAGAAATCCTGGGTGCCGGCGATGAAGATCAGGCCGCCCTGGGTCGACAGCGTGCCGCCGAGGGTTGGCAGACCGATCTTGATCGGCAGGTGCATGCGGATGCCGAGCGGGCCGGTGTCTTCAACGGTGCCGACCGGAACCTGCCAGGCGACTTTCCGGGTTTTCATGTCGATAGCCGTCAGCGTACCGAACGGCGGGGCCTGGCACGGAATGCCGGCGACCGACAGGAAGCGGTTCTTGTTCACGGCGTAAGGCGTGCCTTTCAGTGGCACCGCGCCCATTCCGGTGTTCAGCGCTTCGCCACCGGAAGAGGCCTGAGCCTTGTTCTGCGACGGAATCATCTGAATCCACAGGCCCAGACGCATGTCGTTGACGAAGATGAAACCGTGCACCGGGTCAGTGGAGATGCTGCCCCAGTTCATGCCACCCAGCGAACCCGGGAAGCTCAGGGATTTGTCAGTGCCTGGCGCGGTGTACAGACCGTCGTAACGCATCGACTTGAAGTCGATCCGGCACAGCAACTGGTCGTACGGCGTAGCGCCCCACATGTCCGACTCGGTCAGGTGCTGGGCACCGATCTGCGGCATGCCCACCGATTTTGGCTGGGTCGGCGAGTACGGCTCGTTGGGGATATTGGCTGCCTTGACCGGCACTTCTTTCACTTCGGTCAACGGTTTGCCAGTGGCTCGATCCAGCACGTAGATCTGCCCGGCCTTGGTGCCGATTACCAGCGCCGGCACGGTTTTGCCGTCCTTGGTGAAGTCGATCAGGCTTGGTTGCATCGGCAGGTCGAAGTCCCAGAGGTCGTTGTGCACGGTCTGGTACACCCACTTTTCTTCGCCGCTGTTGGCGTCCAGTGCCAGGATCGACGCGCCGTAGGTGTGATCGAGTTTGCTGCGTTCCACGCCGTAGATGTCGGTGGAAGAACTGCCCATCGGCAGGAATACGGTGTTGGTTGCCGGGTCGTAAGACATCGGTGCCCAGCTGTTCGGCGTGCTGCGAACATAGGTCTTGCCGTCGGCAGGTGCCTTTTTATCCTGCGGGTTGCCCGGGTCGAACGCCCAGCGCATGGCGCCGGTCATCACGTCGAAGCCACGGATCACGCCGCCCGGCATGTCGGTCTGCACGTTATCCGCCACGCGACCGCCAACGACCACGGTCGTGCCAGCCATCAGCGGCGCGGAGGACAGTTGATAGTAGCTGTCCGGGACATCACCCAGACCGGCCTTCAGATCAACCTGGCCGTTGTTGCCGAAACCCTGGCAGAACTCGCCGGTGTCGGCATCGACTGCGATCAGACGGGCGTCGATGGTGTTGGTCAGCAGACGGCGCGTGCAGTTGGCGATGGGAGCGGCCGGCGTGTCGGTTACCGGCGAGCTGGCCGGTTTGGCGACGGCTGCGCTGGCATCGAAGTAGGCCATGCCACGGCAACGCTGCCAGACTTTGGACTTGGCGTTGATCGCGTTTTTCCAGAGTTCTTTACCGGTGTCGGCATCCAGCGCAATCAGGTTGTTGTGCGGGGTGCAGATAAACACCTTGTTGCCGATCTGCAGCGGGGTGAGCTGGTCTTCGGCGCCATTGCCGTCGCTCTCGGCGATGTCGCCGGTGTGGTAGGTCCACGCGACTTTCAACTTGTCGACGTTGCTGCGGTTGATCTGGTCCAGCGCAGCGAAGCGGCTGCCACCCTCGGTATTACCGTAGTGGGCCCAGTCTTTCTGCGCCTTTTCCGGCTCGACCGGTGTGAGGCCCGGGCCAGTGCCGGTAGGGGCGACGGTCGGGTGCGCGACGAACATGTTGCCGGCAGCTACCGCGAGTCCAACCGCCAGAACAGCCGCAACGCCGTAAGCGCCGCGACCTGCAACGTCACCATTGGCGCGTTTGAGCAGCGGATAGACCAGCGCAACCACCAGACCCACGGCGCTGAACATGAACAGGCGCGAGAACACCGGCCAGAACACCAGCCCTGCATCGATCACGGCCCAGATGGCGGTTCCAACCAGAAACGCCGCGAACAGCCAGGCACCGGCAGGCTTGCGCCGCGCGATCAGCAGACCGGAGACGGCCATCACTAGACCACCCACCAGGAAGTACCAGGAGCCTCCCAGGCTGACCAATTTCACACCGCCAGCGGCCAGTGCCAGGCCGAGCAGGGCGATGATCACCCCGAGCCCGACCAGAATGAATGTTGATATGCCCGAGAGGCGTTGACTCTGCTTCACGTTGAATGTCCCGTTGAAATGAGGCGGGCATTATATCGTTAGGTAACTACCTAGTTAAATCACTAATTTTGAATGCAGTGTGTAAACAGCTAAATCGTGCGCGTGATTGGCAACGGGCCAGCGCCCATTGAAGCGGCGGATTTGCGGCATTGGATCGACTCGATATTGCGATTTGGCCCAAGTCTTTGTTGGTATTACCGGTGTTGTGGCACTTTTCAAGCTTGCTGAAACGTTTCATCGCGTTTATAAAAATGGCACAACTCCAAAAAAGGCTACTGCCATGACCCCGCTCAAACTCGTCGTTGCTCTCAGCACACTGTCCGCTGCCTCCCACGCCATGGCCTGGGATTACGTTCTGCTCGACACCGACAAAGCCGCCCAGAACTGGCAGATCACCAGCCAGCAACTCGGCCTGAAAACCGACAAACCCTTCAGCGTTACCCTGCGCACCTTGCATGGCGGTCGGCAGGAGGGCGTCAGCATCGTCGACATCGATAACGGCACGATGAAACTCTCGGTAGTGCCGACACGGGGAATGAACGTCTTGCAGGCTTCGGTCGGCAATGTGCGCATGGGCTGGGATTCGCCGGTCAAGGAAGTGGTCAATCCGTCCTTCATCGAACTCAATGGCCGCGGCGGTCTGGGCTGGCTGGAAGGTTTCAATGAACTGGTCACCCGCTGCGGATACGAATGGGTCGGCCACCCCGGCGTCGACAACGGCGAACTGCTGACCCTGCACGGTCGGGCCGCCAACATTCCAGCGAACAAAGTCACCCTGCACATCGATGAAACTCCACCGTACGCCATCACCCTGCGCGGTGAACTGAAAGAGCAGGCGTTCAAGAAGGTCGACTTCTCCGTCGCCACCGAACTGGTCACCGAACCCGGCAGCGTAGTGTTCGCGCTCAACGACACGCTCACCAACAACGGCGACTATCCGAAGGAATACCAGGCGCTGTATCACAGTAACTTCAGCACCCCGTTCCTGGAGCAAGGCGCTCGTTTTGCCGCGCCGGTGAAACAGGTGTCACCGTTCAACGACAAGGCCAAGGGCGATCTGCCCGAATGGCAAACCTACCGCGCACCGACCAGGGACTACGATGAAACGGTTTACAACGTAGTGCCGTATGCCGATGCCAAGGGCGATACGCTGACCGTGTTGCATAACAAGGCCGGCAGCCTGGGCGTTTCGGTCGGCTTCAATACTCAGACACTGCCGGTGTTTTCCCTGTGGAAAAACACCGATACCCAAGGCCAGGGGTACGTCACGGGGCTGGAGCCGGGGACGAGTTTTTCCTACAACCGCCGTTATCAACGGCCACTGAACCTGGTACCCACAATTGGGCCGAAGGAACACAAGCAGTTCCGCATCAGCTACAGCTTGTTGGTGGATAAGCTGGCTGTCGATAAGGCCTTGAAGCAGGTGAGCGAGATTCAGGGTGGGCGGGAGACTGAAGTGCGGCAGACGCCGCTGGTTGATCTGACCAAGGAGTGACGGGCAGACCTCGCCAAGGGGCAATGCAAGGTCTGTGTGTCGGAGCCGATGCTGGAGGGGGAGGCGGCTGAGGCGGATGCTTTTACACTGCTCCTGCGCAATCCGCATGCTATCAACGCATGCGGCGTCTGCGATAATGACGACTCAGTGAGGTGCAAAGGCATGTCGAATGCTCGTCTCGGCATCTGAAATTAGGCTTTGGAGGACCCCATGCGTGACATTATTGATGGCTTTCTGCGTTTTCAACGCGAGGTGTATCCACAACGCGTCGAGCTTTTCAGGCAGCTCGCGACAGAGCAAAACCCGAAGGCGTTGTTCGTAACATGCTCGGACAGTCGTGTAGTACCTGAACTTCTCACACAGCGCGAACCGGGTGAGCTGTTCGTGATCCGCAACGCCGGCAACATTGTGCCGTCGTACGGTCCTGAACCGGGCGGTGTTTCGGCCACAGTGGAATATGCGGTTGCAGTGCTCGGTGTACGGGACATCGTGATCTGCGGCCACTCGGATTGCGGAGCGATGGGCGCGATTTCACGCTGCACGTGTCTGGATCACCTTCCGGCCGTTGCAAACTGGCTTCGCCATTCGGACGCCGCGAAAGCGATCAATGCTGCGCATGAGTTCGATACGCCGCGTGCCAAGCTCGATGGCCTGGTTCGTGAAAACGTGATCGCACAACTGGCGAACTTGCGGACTCATCCATCGGTGGCGCTTGCGCTTGAGCAAGGACGTTTGAATTTGCATGGCTGGGTCTATGACATCGAGGCGGGTTGCATCGATGCACTGGATGGCGCGACTCGGAGCTTCGTCAAGCTTTCCGATTCACCGGCGACCGTGGCAGTCGCTGCGCGCAATGTCGGTCAGTTGTAGGTCAGGGCGCAGATCTCTTCGTTTCGGCCAATTCCAGAGAGAACGTTCTGGCGAATAACAACGCAGGCGCCCCTGAAGAGGGGCGCTCTGACTTGGCTGGAACGGGCGTGATGACACTGTTATTTCTGGCGGACGCTATTTAACCGCATACACTTTGCGCACATAGCGCGTGCTTTTCCAGGCGCACGGCGCACCGCGCGCAACAAACACGCTGTCGCCGGTATTGACGGTCACGCTCAACCCCTCAGACGTCTGCAACGTTACGGTTCCTTCGATCAGATACATCAGCTCATTGAGCTTGTGCGGGCGACCGTGACGTTCGTAGGGCGTCGAGTCCCACACGCCGACACGCAGATCGGTTGTGGCATCTTCGAAGGCATTACGTGAACGGCATTGCGGGGTTGGACCGATCAGAATCTGTTGTTCCGGCGCGGCGGAGGGAGACAGGTGCGCCAGCGGGTCGAGCAAGGTCAGGCCAGGCGTCGCACCTTGGGTGGCCATGGCGCAAAACGCCCACCGGGTGCCGGTCTGTGCTTCGATCCGCACGTCCGTGCCCCGGCCGATGACCGCGCTGGCGCCGACGGCCAGTACCAGTGTCCGCTCCCGGGTTTTCAACGTCACGTGCCCTGCATGAACCACGATCACCTCGGTGTGCGGGAAGTCCTTGATATCAAGGCTTTCGCCTGCTTCGACGATGCCGGCAGACGCACCGTCGCTCCCTGACCAGGCGATCTGACGTCCGGTCGAGAAGGGGTCGGCAGCGTTCAAGGATTGCTGTTTGAAAGAGGTGTCGACGCGACTGCCATCGGCGCGAGCCAACAGCATGATGCAAGGTTCGAACATACGGGTGACGCTCCAGTTATTGAGAGATTTTTTGGGCAGGGACGAGTTCAAACCCGATGATCAGCCAATGGCTTGAGTGACCAGGGCAAACTGCCGAACGCCGTTGCTTGCTTGCGGTGCCGGACCGCGGGACATTTGTGCCACGGTGTCGACCTTTTTCAGGCCGGCGGCTTCCAGCCAATCGGCCAGACCACAATCCGCTGGAATATCGATGCGCACAAAGGCGTCCGGTACCTTGGCCAGCAATGTCGAGATCAGGTGTTGGGCCTGCTCAAGGTTTTCGGCGATCAACGGGCCGATGCAACGACCGCGACCGAACGGGCGCAGCAGGGCGAAGGCGCGCAACTGACCGTCGCGCACAATGCCCACCGAATGCTCGACGACAGCGAACAGATCGGTGAGCACCGCTTGCCGATCCAGTCCGCTCCCGGCATTGGCCAGTTCCAGCACCCGCGCATGATCCGCTTCGCGCAGTGGGCGGCATTCTTCACCGTCTGCCAATGGCCCAGGCAGGGAAGCTTGCACCTGGCCCTGATGCTGCTGAATTCGGCCAAACTCGACAAAACCCTGGCTGGCATACAGCGGTGCGCCGGCCACGGTTGCATTCAATATCGCCGTGCTTGACTGGCAAGCCTGCAGCGCGTGTTCCATGAGCTTTCGCCCGATGCCCTG
>Ga0105246_10000216_pt1 | contig 29218 bp, 30 predicted proteins | sample KBSM64metaG_FD_99694 | JGI IMG/M metagenome (GOLD analysis project Ga0105246, IMG submission 99694) | Miscanthus rhizosphere microbial communities from Kellogg Biological Station, Michigan, USA - KBS M6-4 metaG | ecosystem: Host-associated > Plants > Roots > Rhizosphere > Soil | place... | reverse complement strand
GGGGGCAACTGCGAGCTCACCCGCGCCGACGAGACCGTCGTCACCGACAACCGTGTCACGATCCTCGGACCTACCAACCTGCCCTCGACGCTTCCCCACGACGCGAGCCTCATGTACTCGAAGAACGTCGCCGCGCTCCTCGGCCTCATCGTGAAGGACGGACGGCTCGCGCTTGACCGAGAGGACGAGATCGTTCGAGGGATCCTCGTGACCACAGGGGGCGAGATCGTGCACCGCCGGGTGCGCCAGGCGCTCGAGGAGGCAAGAGATGACTGAGACGCTCGAGGTCAGCCTGTTCATCTTCGTGCTCGCGTCGTTCCTCGGCTACGCCGTGATCACGCGCGTGCCCGGGCTGCTGCACACCCCCCTGATGTCGCTCACCAACGCCCTGTCGGCGATCTCGATCGTGGGGTCCCTCATCCTCGCCGGCGCCGGCGAAGCGGCGTTCGCGACCATCCTCGGAACGATCGCCGTCTTCGCGTCGACGACGAACATCGTCTCCGGCTTCCTGATCACCGATCGCATGCTGAAGATGTTCAAGCGGCGAGAGGCACCGAGGGGGTCGTCGGCCGCGCCGCCGAACCCGCCGTCGGGAGCGACCCCATGAACGCCACGGTTCTTCCCCTCGCCTACCTGTTCGCCGCCGGGTGCTTCGTCCTGGCGCTCAAATGGTTGTCCCATCCGACGACCGCGCGTCGCGGCGTCAAGGCCGGCGAGCTCGGCATGCTCGTCGCGGTCGTCGCCACGCTGTTGGAGTTCGAGATCGTCGAGTATCAGTGGATCGCGACCGCCATCGTCGCGGGCGTGGCGCTCGGCGTTCCGCTCGGTCTGCTGGTCCCGATGACCGCGGTGCCGCAACGAACCGCGCTGTCGCACGCGTTCGGAGCCGTGGCGGCCGGGCTCGTCGGGACCGCCGAGTACTACCTGCACCGTCCGGCGATCGACGCGACGATGATGATCGCGATCGGCTTGGAGGTCGTGCTCGGGTTCCTGACCTTCACCGGATCGCTGGTCGCCGCGGGCAAGCTCCAAGGCCTGATCCGGGACCGCCCCTGGGTCTACCGAGGCCAGAACATCGTGAACCTGTCGATCCTCGGCACCGCGCTCCTCATGGTCGCGGCTCTGGTCGCCCGTCCAGATGCCGCGTTCCTGTTCCCGATCGGCGTGGCGCTCTCGCTGGTGTTCGGGGTGTTGCTCGTGATCCGGATCGGCGGGGCCGACATGCCCACGGTGATCTCGCTGCTCAACGGCTGCGCCGGGTTGTCGGCCTCGATGATGGGCTTCGTCCTGCACAACAACCTGCTGATCGTCGCCGGGGCCCTCGACGGATCGAGCGGCCTGTTCCTGTCGATCGTCATGTGCAAGGCGATGAACCGATCCTTCGTCAACGTGCTGTTCGGCGGATTCGGGGCCACCTCATCGGATGGTGCCATCGAGCGACGGCCGGTCCGCAGCGTGGATCCGGAGGGGGCCGCCTTCCTGCTCGATGCCGCCCAGTCCGTCGTGATCGTCCCCGGCTACGGGATGGCCGCCGCGCAGGCGCAGCACAAGGTCCGAGAGCTGACCGACGCCTTGCTGAAACGCGGGGTCGACGTCAAGTTCGCGATCCACCCGGTGGCCGGACGCATGCCCGGCCACATGAACGTCCTGCTGGCCGAGGCGAACGTGCCGTACGACCAGCTCTACGACCTCGACGCGATCAACCCGGAGTTCCCCCAGACCGACATCGTGCTCATCGTCGGCGCGAACGACGTTGTGAACCCGGCGGCGCGCACCCAGACCGACAGCCCGATCTACGGGATGCCGATCCTCGACGCGGATGCCGCCGCCTCGATCATCGTCGTGAAGCGCTCCATGCGCTCGGGATTCGCCGGCGTCGACAACGACCTGTTCTACCTCGAGAAGACGCAGATGCTCTTCGGCGACGCCAAGACGGTGATCGGCGGGGTCGTCCATGAGCTCTCCAAGTTGCCCGCGAGAGAGGTGGCGGCGGTATGAACCTCACGACGGAACGGGAATCAGCGGAGCGCGGTGGACCCGAAGAGGGCTTGGCATCGGTGCCGATCCCCTACCGCGGACACGAGCTGCTGGCGCAGCCGCTGCTAAACAAGGACACCGCGTTCACCGAGCAGGAGCGAGAGGTCTTCGGGCTCCGCGGGCTCTTGCCGCCGCGCGTGCGAACGCTCGAAGAGCAGGTTGCCCTCGAGATCGCGAAGATCCGCCGCAAGGGCGACGAACTCGAGCGGTTCATCGGGCTCGCGGCGCTCCAGGACCGCAACGAGACGCTCTTCTACCGGGTCCTGCTGGAGCACCTCGAGGAGCTCATGCCCATCGTGTACACGCCGGTCGTGGGCCGTGCCTGTCAGGAGTACAGCCACATCATGCGTCGGTCGCGCGGCCTCTGGCTCACGCCCGATGACATCGATCGGATCCCCGAGCTCCTCGCGAACTCCGGCCAGGCCGACGTTCGGCTGATCGTGGCGACGGACAACGAGCGGATCCTGGGTCTCGGCGACCAGGGCTGCGGTGGCATGGGGATCCCCGTCGGCAAGCTGGCGCTCTACACGGCCGGCGCCGGGATCCGCCCGTCGCTGAGCCTGCCCGTCTCGCTCGACGTCGGGACCGACAACCGGACGCTGCTGGACGATCCCGACTACGTCGGCTACCGGCAGCCTCGACTGCGCGGTTCGGCGTACGACGGCTTCATCGAGGCCTTCGTCGAGGGCGTCATCGAGGTCTTCCCCCACGCCGTGCTCCAGTGGGAGGACTTCAAGCAGCACAACGCGATCCGCCTACTCGACCGTTACCGCCACCGGATCACGAGCTTCAACGACGACATCCAAGGCACGGCGGCCGTCGTGCTCGCCGGGATCCGATCGGCCCTGCGGATCCTGAACGAGCCGCTCCCAGCGCAGCGGTTCGTATTCCTCGGCGCCGGGGCGGCCAGCATCGGGATCGCGCGCCTGGTTCGAGCGCAGATGCTCCGGGATGGCGCGCCGAAGGACGAGGTTCGGCGTGCGATCGTGGTGCTCGACTCCCAGGGACTCACGTATCTGGGCCGCGAGCCGCTCGACGCCGATAAGGAGGAGTTCGCGCTCGGCCCGGACGAGCTGACCCGCTACCGCTTCGCCGCCGGCGAGCGGTACGGGCTCGAGGAGGTCGTGGAGCGGGTCGGGCCGAGCTTCCTCATCGGCACGAGCGGCACGCCGGGGACCTTCACCGAGGTGGCCATCCGCCAGATGGCGGCCCAGGCGAGGATCCCGGTGATCCTGCCGCTGTCGAACCCCACCTCGAAGACCGAGGCACGACCGGAGGACATCCTGGAGTGGACCAGCGGCCGCGCGATCGTCGCGACCGGCAGCCCCTTCCCACCGGTGGTACGCGGCGAGCTGGTCCGGGTGATCGGCCAGGCGAACAACGCGTTCTGCTTCCCGGGGATCGGGCTCGGGGCCCTGGTCGCAGAGGCGCGCGAGATCACCGACGAGATGTTCCTATCCGCCGCCGAGGCGCTTGCGGGCACGGTCTCCCAGGCACGGCTCGAGGAAGGAGCGCTCTACCCGAACCAGTCCTCTCTGCGGGACGCATCGCGCGCGGTCGCGATCGAGGTGGCGCGCGCCGCGCGGGACTGCGGGGTCGGCCGGAACCTCTGCGACGACGAGGTCGAGTCGGTGGTCGACGCGATGATGTGGGAGCCGCGCTACCTGCCGTACGAGCCCGTATGAGCGGCCGTCTCGTTTCGATCAAGTCCCGACCGGCCTCGGGAGACCGGGGCGTCCGACCCTTCCCCATCCAAACCACCTCCGCGGATCCGCGGGCTGGGTCGGAAGCCCCCCCGCGGCCAGGCCGTTCGGCTCTGCATCTGGTGCCGCCGTCGGCTTCCAATGGACCCGGAGGCGATCGAGATGGCGAGGTGGGAAGGGTTCCGTCAGTGTCCGGGATGTGGGTTCGACTTCGCGAGCGGCGAGGGAGAGCGATCGTGCAGTTGGGGGGACTGCCCCTACCTGCCCGAGGAACTGAACGTCTTCTGCGATCAGTGCCGCTTCAACTTCTTCACCATGGAGGGGAACCCGTCCTGCGAGGACCCGCTGACGTGCGTGCATGCCACGGAGCCCCGCTCCCACGTCGAGAACCTGCGCACATGGGAAGGGAACCGTCGGCTGACCGGATCGTGACGGAGCATCTGCGCCAGCGGTGCGGCCGGGCTTCGGCCTCGAGCCGATGGGCCACTCCCCAGGTGCTGGTTGGAGGCCATGGAGGAGCGGCCTCCGTGCGTGACTTCGGAAAGATGTGGGCGTGATGCGGATCGGCATCTTGACGGGCGGTGGAGACGCCCCGGGCCTGAACGCAGCCATCCGGGCGATCGTCCGGAAGGGCACGGCCGTTCACGGAGCCGAGATGCTCGGGTTCCGAAACGGCTGGCGCGGCGTGATGGACGGCGACGTCCGGGAGCTGACGAAGGAGTCGGTCCAGGGCATCCTCCACAGAGGCGGCACGATCCTCGGGAGCTCCGGTGCGGATCCGTACCACGAAGGAGGAAGCGCGAAGGTCCGACGAACGTTCGCCGATCTGGCGCTCGACGGGTTGATCGCGATCGGAGGCGAGGGCACGCTGGGTGCCGCCGCCCACATGACCGAGGAAGGACTACCCGTCGTCGGAGTGCCGAAGACGATCGACAACGATCTCTCGGGCACGGATGCGTGCATCGGCTTCGGGACGGCCGTGCAGATCGCCACGGACGCGATCGACCGGCTCCACAGCACGGCCGAGAGTCATCACCGTGTCATGTTGGTGGAGGTGATGGGCAGGAGTGCGGGATGGATCGCCGTGTCGGCAGGCCTCGCTGGCGGAGCCGACCTGATCCTGATCCCCGAGCGACCGTTCGACCTTTCGGACGTATGCGTCCATCTCCGTCGACGACACCTCCGTGGACACCTGTTCTCGATCGTGGTCGTTGCCGAGGGCGCGCAGCCGGTCGAGGGCTCGATGGAACGACCGGAGTATCCAGTCGATGCAAGGGGGTTCCCGCGCCTCGGCGGCATCGCCAACCTGATCGCGCCCGAGATCGAGCGGCGGACCGGCCATGAGACGCGGGTGACGGTCCTCGGGCATGTGCAGCGCGGCGGGTCGCCGGTCGCAGAGGACCGGATCCTCGCCACGAGGTTCGGGACGGAGGCGATCGATCTCGCGCAGCGTGGCGCCTGGGGCGTCATGGTCGCGTTGAGGGGAGCGGAGATCGTCGAGATTCCACTCGCCGACGCCGCGAAGGTCCGCCCGGTTCCCGAGGAGCTGTACCAGGTCGCAGAGGTGTTCTTCGACTAGCACCAACATCGGAGTCAGGAAGGAACCGACGTGGATGTGGTATCGCAAGATGATCTGGAGCTTCTCCTTCGGCAGCCGCGGTCGTCGTGCGCGTCGCTGTACATGCCCACCCACCGGAGCGGCCTCGAGACTCAACAAGACCCCATCCGCCTGAAGAACCTCATCCGCCGAGCGGAGGAGAGCTTGGTCGCTGCCGGGATCCGGCGGCCAGATGCGAGCGAGGTTCTCCGCCCGGCCCGAGAGCTCATCCAGGACGAGGCATTCTGGCGGCATCAGAGCGATGGGCTTGCTCTGTTCCTACGGACTGGGTGGTTCCGTTGCTACCGGCTTCCTCTCCGTTTCGAGGAGACGGTCGTGGCCTCAGACCGGTTCCACGTGTCCCCGCTGCTGCCCCTGCTCACCGGCGATGGTCACTTCTTCGTTCTCGCCCTGAGCGAGAACGAGTCTCGACTGCTCGCAGGAACACGCTTCAACGTTCACGTGGTGAACGTGCCCGGCCTGCCGGCGGGAGTCAAGGACGCCCTTCGATACGACGACCCGCAAAGGGAACTGGGGTCCCATGCCGCGGAGCGAGGCGGGCCGGGAGCCCGCGTGGTCCTGCACGGACAAGGGATCGGTGCAGAGGTCCAGAAGGAGCGCCTCGGGCGCTATCTCCATGCCGTTGACGGCGCAGTGCGCCGATCCCTACGGGAACAGCAGGCTCCCCTCGTCCTGGCCGGGGTTGAGTATGTTCGGGCGATGTACCGCGAAGTCAACACCTATCCCCACCTCCTGGAGGCGGGCATCTCCGGCAGTCCCGATCGGACGTCAACCGAAGAGCTCCACACACAAGCATGGGCGCTGGTGGAACCCCACTTCGCGCGGGAGAGGGACCGCGCATTGGCGGCTTACCGGGAAGCTCTCGGCACCGGACGTGCGTCTGCCAGCTTCGGGGATGTGCTGACGGCTGCCGAAGCAGGGCGGATCGAGGTCCTGTTCGTTGCCACGGGGGTCAGCGCCTTGAGCACGCACCCCGCAAGCGTCGGGGTACCCCACGCCTACGGAGTAGAGGAGCTCGGTGGAGGTGACCCGATCGAGCAGGCGGTCGTTGGCACGATACTCAGCGCCGGGACCGTCTACGCCGTCCCCGAAGGCGAGATGCCGGACCGCGCGCCGGTCGCGGCAATCTTCCGCTATTAGAGCACGAGCGCTGATCATGTTTGGACCGCGTGGAGCGCTGTCGGCCATGCGGGAAAAGGCCGCTGACTCCCCCTGGCCTTCCCGCGAGGATGGGTCGAAGCATGAGCGCTCCCCCTTGATCCCTTACGCGACCTTCGCGAGCGCTACAGGTCAGCGCACCACGAGGACAGGGCAGTCGGCGTGGTGAATGACCTTGTGAGCGATGCTCCCGACCAGCAGGCCCGAGAAATCGGACAGACCCCTGGTTCCCATCACAATCAGGTCACAGCCGAACGAACGAGCCGCGTCGATGATGGTGGGGGCGACCGAACCGGACCGAGCCGACACCGCTTGTCCGGACACCTCGACGCCATCGGCTTCGAGCTGCTTGATCGCCTGGTCCACGAGACCCTGGGCCTCCGTGTTCGTCTCCACGGGCGCTACCAAGCCTGCCTCGTGGACGTGCAACACGTGAACCGTGCCTCCGGACTTCGTCGCGATCTCGGAGGCCGCGGCCGTCGCCTGGCGGGAGTGATCCGAGCCGTCCACCGCCAAGAGAATCTTCTCGAACATCTCCTCCTCCTTTCCTCGCCGGGGGACCGAATAGCGGCCACCGGTGCAGCCGATCTATGTGTCTCACGCGAGGGAGCGGACGTTAGGAGGCGAACGTCCCGAGATCGCCGGGACCGACTGACTGTAGGTTCAGCTCCAGGCGCTTCTCACGACCAGACGCCCGTAGCCCTCGGGGACGCCGCCCACCACACGGCCGGGAGCAACGTGTCCGTGTCCGGGTGGCGCCGCGGCTCCAGGATACGCGCGTCGACTCTGGCGATTGGCCGAGCGGCAAGCGTGACGACTGGGTGCTGGGCCTGGAGGTGGAAGTCGAGTAGCTCCTCTGTCGACGTTCCCGAGACGGCGGCGTCGCCGTCCTGATATGTCGATGACGACGACGCACCCGTCCGTGGCCAGCGGACACCTGCCGACCCCTCGCCCCCACTCACGTGTAATCGGGCGCCGCGGGCCCGGGGCATAGCACGACCTGGAAGCCGTTCCCCGAGCGTCGCGGCGAAGCGATCTCGCTCCACGGGATCGGACTCAACAAGGAGCACGTTCCTCACGTATCGGTCCATGGCGACCGACCGACGTGGCCTCGACGGCGACGAGGGTGAACCGCGCCGGGAACACGGGGGAGCCCACCACCCGCGTGACGACGACGCGACCGTCCTCGACGGGTTGACGCAGCCTCTCGACCACGTCGCGGCGGAACTCCGTGAACTCGTCCAGGAACAGCACGCCGTGGTGCCCGAGGGTTCATCGATGTACCTGGACAACGCTCCGCGCGACGCTAGGTCACGCTGCGGGTGGGGCGTCGCTGGACCTCCGGGCGTGCCGGAAGCCCAGGAAGGCGAGCACCAGTAGCACCACTCCTGCCACGAACGCGACGATCGCGCCGTACATGGCGAACGTGCCTACAGTGGCGAACGCAGCGCCATACAGGAGGAGGCCACGCAGCGTCTCGCCTTGGAACAGCGTGGCCTTCTCTGCCGACAACGTCTGGCAGTCGGCAGACTCGGCGGCCGTCGGGTCCGAGCACGAAGCGAGGTATGCGCCGCTGACCTCCGAGTATGTCTTACCGTCGGCGACTCCGGAGAGGTGGACGGCGATGAAGTGATCGGCGTAGGCCCGCGCCTGGTTCCCGGTGGTCATCTCTTGCCCTGCGTACGGCTCGAGAGCTGCCTTGTCGTCGGCTGGCAGGTCGGCCAGGCCGGTCTCTTCGGTAGGCATGGTGATCTTCTGAGCGGCGAGCTGGTCGTGGACCTCGTTGGTGACGTAGATGTTGGCCCACAACAGAAGTCCCCCAGCCACGAGGAGCACGACGGCGAGGACGAGCCCTCCGATCGAGATGAGCCTGTCGAGTGTTGAGCGCATCGACCCTCCCCTCCGGATTAGTCTGTCAGCGCACTGAATCGCGGTCAACTCTCAAGGAGAACACGCCCAGGGTGCACGAGTGTGCGGGAATGTACCCCGAAGCGAGGCGCCCCTAGGGCGTCGTCATCGGGCGTGACGCGATCGCGGTTAGAGCGGCGACGACTTCGGCGAGCGGTCGGCTGGCATCCAGCTCGTGTGTGCAGCTCTCCCTAAGCAGCGGCTCGACCTTCGAGAGGTCATCCAAGATCATCTCCCGTTCCGCCGAGGTCTTGCCGAAGTCGTTCGTAGTTCTGCGTGCGATCCGGTCCAGGATCACCTCAGCCGGTGCGCTGAGCAGGACGACCGCGTCGAACCGATCGTAGAACTTCCCTTGGTTCCTCACGCAGCCCTGAACGAAGAGCGTGCGACCATCCTCTGAGTCAAGCAGGGCCGCTATCCGTTCCTCGGCCCACAGCCACTCCCCACGGCCGTCTTCGTCCGAGGACTCGACCCACTTGCACCAGCCCGGATCATCGGTGTCCACGACGCGATAGCCACGTCGGCCGAGTTCGGCGAGCGCCGACGACTTGCCGGTTCCCGACATCCCGGTCACCAAGACCCTCGACATCGGGACAACGCTACCGAGTGTCAAGCGACAGAGTGCCCGTGTGCCCGAGCGTTCGTGAATGTTCCCTGACGCCGAGCGACCTGGCGAAAGGGGACCAGGTGGCCCACGCGGCGGGTGCCGTTTCAACCTAGGTTGAAGGCCGCGAAAGGGGTGGTGGTGATGGTCACCGTACAAGGCGAGATCGTCATCGATCGACCGCGCGAGGAGGTCTTCGACTTCGTCGCCGACGAGGAGAACGAGCCTCGGTACAACCCGCAGATGCGGCTCGCCAAGAAGACCAGCCAAGGTCCGATCGGTGTCGGTACGACCTTCAGAGCGGAGATGACGAGGCGCGGTCTCGTCGTTCCCATGACGGTCGAGTTCACCGAGTTCGACAGACCTCGCCGGTTCGAGGAACGGGTCCACATGGAGGCCATGGATCTCACCGGCGGGATGACCTTCGAGCCCGTCGACCAGCGAACGCGGATGACCTGGTCGTGGAACCTCGAGCCGCATGGCGTCCTGAGGTTCCTGGGACCGATCGTCGGCACCATGGGGCGGCGGCAGGAGCGGAGGATCTGGACGGGGCTCAAGAGGCTTCTCGAAGCGGGGCCTGGGTAACAGAGCGGGAGCGGCACGCGACAGCGCTCTAAAGGCTTGTTGTGGAATCGCGCCGCTCCCGGCGAATCGCGCTACCGCGGTGCGTGCGTGAGCTCGAGCTCAAGGGCCGCGACCGGCAGGACCTTCGGCCCGGCTCCTTCCCTGGCTTGTAAGCCAAACATGACGGATGAACAGGCGTCAGTGAACCCCAGCGAGCCTGCCGATGCGTGCGGCGGGTGTGGCGACGTGCCGAATGGTCGCGACCGCCCAAAGCAGCACGATGACACCCGCGATCGCGATCAGTAGCGCCTCGGTCCCGGCGATGAGCCCGGCGATAAGCAGCACGAGCGCCACACCGCCGAGGGCCGACCCGACGATCATGCCCGGGTGGTGGACGAACGCGTTCTTCGTGGCCATGTCCTCGGACCGTGTCCCGATGCTGCACATCGCGATCCCGAGAATCCCGACGGCGATGATGCCCGCTCGGGGGTTGCCGAGCATCGGCCACGCCCATCCCTGAGTAACCGCGAGGGTGACCGCGACGACCAATGCTGCGAGGGCCGTTGTGATGGCGTCCCGGATTGTCAGCTTCATGTGTCTCGCCTCCTTTCCGGCAGCTTGCTAGCCCGAAGGCTGGACGACCCGGGGCGATGGTCCCCCGCCGCACGGGTCTTCGGTCAGGCGGCTGTCAGGCCACATAGCTGAACACCTGCTCAAGCTGATGTGTTGAGACCGTCTTCCGGACGGCTAGGGCCAACCGTCGACGTAGTGACACCCCGCCGCCGATGACCTCGAGATCGTCCACCAACGCGGCCTCGGCCGCGTTCGACGACGGGACACCACGCCTCGAAGTCCCGCGCGCGCCGCGGCGATCGCCACCGACAGCACGCCCGGCGTCGAGACCAGCCCGCCCTGGAGCGACAACTCGCCGGCGAATGCCCACCCCTCCAGCCCGGCCGCGGGCACCTGTGCGTTGGCCGCGAGTACTCCCATCGCGACCGGCAGGTCGAGGCCTGGGCCTTCCTTGCGGAGCGTCCCCGGCGAGAGGTTCAGGACGACGCGACGAAGCGGCCATCCCAAGCCCGCGCTCTCGACCGCCGGTCGGATCCGGTCTCGCGCGTCCTGCACGGGCGCGCCGGGCAGGCCGGTGATCGTGAGCGACGGGAGCCCGCGACCGACGTGCGCCTCGACGGCGACGAGATGACCGCGGACGCCGACGACGGTGACGCCGGTCACGCTGCGGCGGCGTGCATTGGCCGTCCGTGGGCGCTGGATCCGTTCTACCGATCCTTCACGGAGTCCAGGGCCGCGGCAGTCAACAGCGCGATCACCACAACCGCTGTAATCAGGAGCGCAAGCATCCTAGGACCCGCCCCCCACGCATGGCAGTCCGTGGTTGCCGGGGCAATCGTGCGGACCGTGCGAAACGACGAGGAAGGCAACCGCGGCACCGAGGAGAGCCACTCCTAAGGCGGCGAGGAGCGAGCGTTCATCGACAGGAATCGTCCGGCTCCGCGCATGGCCGCGTGAAGCCGGTCACGTTACCCATGCATGGCCCTCTCGATCCGCCGACAACGTTCCCTATTCGTACACCGGGAAGGGGCGGAGACCTCACTGGCTGGGGCCGCGTGAAAGTCAGGCCTCCTAAGACCTACGCGCCCGAGCGCAAGCAAGCACTCAGATATCGAGTGCAGCGTCAGCCCACCAAGCCGGCGGCGCCGGCATCGGCTCGATCTGCGGCTCGGTCTTGGAGGGGCTATGCACCGGGAGAGGTGCGTCGTTGACCTGCGCCTGGCGGGCGATGACCGCATCGGCGGTCACGTTGAAGACGGTGAGGTCCTGGCTCGCAACCACCGAAGCGCCATAGTGCGCACCGATCTCGGCGAAGATCGCCTCGACCCCAGGGCTGACGTCCATGTGCCAGAGCGCTCCCATCCGCGGCTTCGTCATGTCGAGGATCCGCCCCATCTGGTCGGGGACGGTGTGAGCTGCCTTCAGGAGCTCTTGCACCTTCTCCAGTGGCAACCCAAAGGCCGCCGCTGCGACGGAGGGCGACTGGAAGCACTCGTGGATCAACAGGTCCGCTCCGGTCGCCGCCTCCACGACGAACCGGCACGGACGGGTGTCTCCCGAGAAGACGACTTTGCGACCTGCGTACTCCAGCGCGTAGCCGACCGCGCCGCTCAGGCCATGGATCGCTGGGAAGCTCGAGACGGTCACGCCGCCGCCTGCGTAGACGGTCTCGGAACGGTCGTAGCCGATCTCGTGTGCGACCGCCTGGAAGCCGCTCACGGGGCGAACGCCACGCACCGACGCCGTATCCCAGGCCATCGCCTTGAGCATGTACCGCACGAACGCCTCGAGCCCCAGCTCAGGGTCCTCGCTGCCGCCGCCCCAGATCTCGACGGGGTCAACCCGGCCGTTCTTTGCCACGCTCCCCAGGAGGCCGGGGATATCTCCAACGTGGTCCGCGTGCATGTGCGACAGGAAGACCTTGGTCGTGGACTCCTGGGGAAGCAGCATCGAGGAGAAGTTGGCCAGGGACCCCGATCCGAGGTCGAAGAAGAAGAAGTCCTTCTCCGCGTTGCCGACCTCGATCAACAGTGAGCCTGACGCCTGGCTGCGCTTGATAAAGGGGTCGCCGCTGCCGAGCACTGTGACCCGGATCTCACCTTCGTCGAGTCCTTCCGCGCCGGGGACGTATGTCTCCGGATACTCCCGGGCGGGCGTGCCAACGAGCGGCGTCGTCGTGAGGGCATGAGTTCCGCCGAGGTGGGCGAGCGCGGGCAATATGTCGGTCGAGTGGGACACTGACGTCTCCTTCCGTCTTGGTGCGATGCGAACGATACGCAGAGAGCGATCTGCGCCTCCAACCAGACCAGTATCTCAGCGGAGGCAGACCGCGTCGCCGCATAGAAAGTGGAGTTGACGATGTCCCGGCCCGTACTCGAACGTGCACTCCTCCTCGAGGAGCGTGAGGCCGAGCTTCTGGCAGATCGCGTTCGATGGTGCAACAAGACGGGCTCATGCCGGCGCGACTTCTTGTCAGGGGTGGGCGACGGCGAGCGTCCCCTGCACCGGCGGCGATCGTGGCATACATGTAGCCCCCCGCTCGAATGGGCATCTCTTGGACTCGCGGTTCCTCGGTCAAGCAGAGCGACAAACGCCGGAGTGGGAAGGGCGCTCGGACCCTTTCGGCGCGAAGGTCACGGGTAGCATCGAGCCATGAGGACCCGGATCCTCGTGGTCGAGGACGAGTCGACGATCTCGGAGCCGTTGGCCGAGAGCCTCGAGCGCGAGGGGTTCGAGGCCCAGGTCGCGGCGACCCACGTCGACAGCCCCGGCGAATGTCACCATTCAGATCGCCTCCCCCAGGACTGGCGCTATCCAGGCTCCCCGCGGCCTCAATGCTCCCCGGACTACTCCATGACGCGCAGTGTGGAGGGGACGTCCATGCGGCGAAGTCGCCGGAACGTGAAGAGCGGCGCCATCCCGACCGCGAGCACACCCAGGGCGATCGCCGTGGCTATCGTGGATGGAGCGATCGAGACGATCATGCCGAGATCGGGCATGTCGGTAGCGGCCCCCGAGACGATCCATCGCACGGCCAACACACCAAGCCCGATGCCCACCAACGTCCCCAGGAGCCCGACCAAGAGGGCCTCCACGGTGAGCCCGCGCAGCACCGCGAACGGACGCACCCCGAAGGCGAACATCGTGGCGTGATCGCGGGCTCGCTCATCCACGCTGATCGCCGAGGCGTTGAACGCGATCAGCAGCGCCAGCAGCAACACGAACAGCTCCAGGAAGCGCAGGATCCCGGTGAACTGTGCCATCAGGTCCTGCAGCGCGGTCGCGTTCGCGTCCGCAGCCTGCGCCGAGGCGACCCCTGGCAGCTCGAACAGCGATCGCTTCAAGGCCTCCACGTCCGTACCCGGCGTGGGGGCGACCAGCACCACGTTCGCCGCACCGGCAAGGCCGAACCGACCCGCATCGGCGTCGTCGAGGTACGCGAACGACCGGATCGGGTACGGGTGGACGCCGACGACGCGCATCGGTTCCTCGACAGAGCCGAACGCGGTCGCCCCTGTTTCGACCACCGGGTGCCGAACCGTCAGGACATCACCCGGAGTGAGGGCGAGATCGTCGGCCGCCTCTTCGGCGATCACGATGCCGGGCAGGTCACCCGAAGGCGCCACGTGCCGGATCGTCGGGTGCCAGACATCGTTGTCGAGATCGAGTGCCTCCAGGAACACGTCGATCGGTGGCCTGCCCTCCTGCCCCAGCAGCTGCCCGCCCATGCGCAGCGACGGCGTCGCGTCACGGACGCCTGGTGTCGCGGCGATCGCCTCAACCGTGCCCTCGGCCACCGGGACGATCCCGGTGAGTTCCACCAGGAGGCGATCGGGCGCGCCGGACCGGACCTCCTGCACGCCCGCATCGATCGTCGCGTTGAAGGAATCGATGCCGCCGACCACCCCGACCATCGCGCTGATCGCCGCACCGAGCCCGATCGCGGTCAGGATCGTTCGCCGCGGCGCCCGAAGGACGTTCCGAAACGGCATCAGGCCCAGGCTCGTGCCGTGGGCCGTGAGCTTCTTGAGGAACGGTGAGAGGACGCCGCCCTTGGCGGCGAGATGCCCGGTCCGAAGCGCCGCCACCGGTGGCACGCGCACCGCCCGCCACACGGGCCACAACGTCGCCAAGATCGGCAGCAGCAGCCCCAACACCGCGGCCTGGACGAATTCGCCGATCTGGAACGAGGTCCGGAACACGGGCATCGGCAGCAGCGACTCGAGCACGCTGCGAAGCCCCGCAGCGACCAGCAACCCGACTCCGATCCCGAACACGACGCCAAGGAGCGCCACCTCGAGCCCCATCAGCATCGGGCGGAGCGCGATCGACAATCGTCGCTGGCCGAGCGCCATCCCCACGCCCAGTTCGCGACGCTTCGCCTCCACGATCCGGCTCGTCAGGTTGAAGGCCGCGAACACGGCCGCACCGAAGATCAGCAAAGCCACCGCGTCCATGGTGCGCTGGTCGTTCTCCATGTCGCCGTAGAGCGCCATGTAGGCGGGGTCTTCCTCGATCGTGGTGACCGTGGCGGCCAGCGACGGGAGAGCGGTCTGCAACGCGTCCGCGACGTCTGTCTTCGCCGCATCGCGGTCAACGCCGGGTTCGAGCCGCAACACCAAGTCGTTCACGACGCCCTCCGCGCCGGCCAGCCGTTGCGCCACCGGTAGGGGGGCGACCACTACGGCGAAGTTCGACTCGGCGAGGAACGCCCCGGTCTCGGTCGTCACCATGAAGTACTCGGGGGTGAAAACCGTGCCGACGTACGGGAGGCGAACCCCACCGGGGAGGCCAACCTCACCCGAGGCAGGCAGGCCGTACGCGTCGGCGAAGTGGCTCTCGAGGACCACACTCGGATTGGTGACGTCGGAGGTGGTGAGCGTCCGGCCACCCGTGACGTTGAGACCATCGATGCGTGGACCACCACGGGCCACGTCGACACCGATCAGCGCACCAGGGACGAGGACCGTCTGGTCCCCTCGGGACGCGTCGACCTGCGTGGGGGTGACCAGGCGCTCTTCCGCGATCGCGACGCCGCTCAGCCCGGCGACGGCATCGAGCAGCGCGCCTGCGGGAACCGTGCTGCCGTCGGGAAGGTCCACGCGGATGTCGTGAGCGCGCAAGAGCTCGTAGCTCTCGTCGTAGGAGATCTGACGCCAGGCGGTCATGCTCCCTAGGCCCGCCGACACACCCGTTCCCACCGCCACGATCAGCGCGATCGCGGCGACCTGGGGCCAGCGTGCCCGAAGGTCTCGGGCGGCCCATCGAGGCCAGAACCACACCCGACGCATCGCGCTCGCCTCCTACCAGTGCAGGTCGGCGATCGGAGCCCGTCCTCCCTTCGGCGGGCCGTCGCTGATCTTGCGGCCGCTCGAGAGCTCGATCACCCGGTCGGCAACGCGGGAGATCTCTCGGTTGTGCGTCACCACCAGCACCGTCATGCCGGCCTCGGCCTGGTCGCGAAGCAGCTCCAGGATCTGCACGCCCGTGCGGAAGTCCAGCTCCCCGGTCGGCTCGTCGGCGAGCAGGACCGGGTTGCGGGTGGCAAGCGCACGCGCGATCGCCACACGCTGCTGCTCTCCGCCAGAGAGCTCGTGCGGGAAGTGATCGCGGCGTTCGCCGAGACCGACGTCCGCGAGGATCCGATCGACATCGGCGTCGGCCCCCGCCACGTCGGCCCCGAAGCGAACGTTCTCGGCCGCTGTGAGCCCGGGGAACAGGTTGAAGCTTTGGAAGATGAAGCTGACCGTCCGTCGCCGGAACTCGAACAAGTCCTTCCGCTTGGCTCCGGAGATCCTCTGCCCCGCGACGGTCACCGTGCCCGAGGTCGCCTCGTCAAGCGCGCCAATCAGGTTGAGCAGGGTGGTCTTCCCGCTTCCGGACGGGCCGAGGACGACCGCGAACTCACCTTCGTCCATCTCTAGGTCGACGCCGGCAAGCGCGGTGACGCTCACCCCGCCGAGCTCGTAGCGCCGCGTGACGTCTTCGAGGAGCACCATCGTGGCCGCCTTGTCCCGGTGGCCCGGGTGACGTGGCGCCGTTCGCCTCGATTCAATGACCTGTGCCGTTCCGCGTGGATCCATGTCCCTCTCCCTGGTCCAAGTCTCGGGAAGGAGGCGCCCGTTGTCGGGGGTCGAAGGACCCTCCCCCGGCGGGAAGGGTGGACGCTTCCTAACCGCGTGTCGGGGTCGGAATGAACGCCGCGCAGCCGACGAAGACGCCCTCCAGCAACTCGCCGCGCTTGGCGAGCGAGACCGGGGGGTGCAGCCCGGCATGCTCCAGTGGCGCCATCAAACCGGCCGCCCTCAGCGAGCTGATCGTGCCACGCGGGGCCACGTCGAGAAATCCGACCGTTGCAGGAATCCGGCCGGAACCGCGAGTCTCCGGGCAGGCCCTCCGCACCGTCGCGTGCGAACGCGTATCCGGGAGTAGCCCGGCTCCCCTCGCATCGGCGGAGACACGCGGCATCTATGTCGAGCGTGCCCACGAATCCGTCGCTTCCAACGATCTCGGCTAGGAACGGGCGCTTACCGTTCCGCGTCCTGCTCCATCGTGGCCAGACGGGTGTAGTAGTCGGGGATCTCCCTTAGATGCGCCAGCGCGATCTTGCCGGTGACCATCTCGTCATCGTGGGTTACGTCCGTGGCTGGGTCCTGGCTGCCGTGCTCAAGCTCGACAGCGAGTCCCATCCGGAACTGTTCGAGGTCTGTGTCGCCAGCCCCCCAATCGATGCCGATCCTCTCCCCGATCGCCCGAGCCTCTTCCGGTGTGAACTCCCTCGTGGTCACGTCGCTCCCTCCAAGTTCGCCATGGTCCGTTGCAGAACACGATACCGTGACGAATGGCTCGGGCTTCGGCGGCTCATCACCGCGTATCGCTCTCGTCATAGTTGCGCTTGCGGCACCTTCTCCTCGAAGAGCCCGATCATCACCCCGTCAGGGTCCTGGAACATCGCGAATGTGCCCACGCCGGGGATCGGCATCGGCTCGACGACCATCTTCCCGCCGAGCTCCTCCGCCTTCTCCAGACTCGCCTGAAGATCGTCGACGCTCACGTAGATCGTCACGTATGGGAAGACGCCGTGAGGCGTCCGCAGCAGGCCGCCCCCGATGCTCCCCTCGGCCGTCTGGACCAGCCGGTAGCCATCGCTCAGCTCCTCGCCCACACTCCAGTCGAAGAGCTGCCGATAGAACTCCGCTTCCGACTCGAGGTTCGGTGATGCGATCTCAAAGTGCGCGATCGGCCGTCCCATCATGTCGCCCCCTCACTTGGCTTCGATGCGATGTTCTCGCCCCGTCGACCCGTAGCAGGGGGTCGAACGTCCTCTGATCCGCGCGACCTTTCGGTCGTAGGGACCGACCCGCCTTGCCTGGCTGGCTCTTACGGGCACGGGGGCCCTCCTTCCTGCCGGAACTGCCACTACGCAGCCCCGCTCGCGGGTCCGATGACCTCATGGCCTCCAGCCTCTCGCCGAAGCAGCTGGAAGAGCGGAGCCGTTCGTCCCGGCCGGGATGCGACCTTCGGCGGGCTGCACGACGGAGCCGACGCTGTGGTCGAACCTCGCCGATCTCATCCGAACCGAAGCAGCTGGTTCGTGGCCCCCCGGGAGCTTGGCTGAGCCTCGGGGCACGCACGCCGACTTTGCGTGATCAACGCCGTCGAGGCCGCCTGACGATCGCCTTGCGCGTCTCCTCGGCAGCGATGAACACCCAAGGTGCGACGAGGATGGGAATCCACGCCAACGCGCTCAGGGGCTGCTGGCCGAGCAGGTCGCTGATCGGCGGCACGTAGACGAACGCGAGGAGTGTGAACGCTTCGATCGCGACTGCGCCGAGCAAGAGCCGGTTGGACAGCGGACCGATCCTAAACAGCGACGCGGGGTTCGAGCGACATTCGAACGCGTTCGCCATCTGCATCGCGACGATGGAGGCGAAGACCATCGTCGACAGGAACTGCTTGTCCGCGCCGGCCGACGGGAGCGACTCCCCCGGCCAGCCGAAGAACAGCGCGGCCCCGATGGGCAGCATCGCCATCGAGAGGACCGCCTCCACGGGTCCGAGGAAGCCGAACGCACGCCCGAGCACGCCCCGATCGAGCAGTCGCGCCTTCGGCGACCGGGGCGAACGCTGCATGATCCCCGGCTCGGCCTTCTCCGCGCCGAGCGCGAGGGCCGGGAGCAGGTCGGTGCCGATATCCAGGGCCAGCACCTGCAGCACCGAGATCATCAGTGGGATCGCGCCGGCCGAAAGGGCCCAGACGGCGAACGGAGTCAGCTCGGCCACGTTGTCCGTGAGGTGGTAGGTCAGGAACCGCTTGATGTTGTCGAACGCCGCTCGGCCCTCGCGGACCGCCTCCACGATATGCGCGAAGTTGTCGTCCAGGAGCACGAGATCCGCCGCCTCACGAGCGACGTCGGTCCCGGTCTTGCCCATCGCGATGCCGATGTCGGATTGGCGCAGAGCCGGCGCGTCGTTGACACCGTCGCCGGTCATCGCGACCACCTCACCTCGCTCCTGCAGGGCGCGAGCGATCCGGAGCTTCTGTTCGGGCGCGATGCGGGCCAGCACGAGCTCGTGCGTCGTCAGAAGAGCCCCGAGCGCCGCATCTGAGACGGGGAGCTCGGATCCGATCATCACCGTGTGTGCGGGGATGCCGGCGTCACGGGCGACCGACATCGCCGTCGCGGGGTGGTCGCCCGTGATCATCACGATCCGGATCCCCGCCCGCCGAGCGATCGCGACCGCATCCGGGACCTCGGGGCGGACGGGGTCGGCCATCCCCACGAGGCCGAGGAACTCCATCTCGACCTCGGTCTCGCGCGCGGTCTCGGGTAGGACGCCTTCGAGCTCCCGTCTGGCGAGGGCGAGCACTCGCATGCCCTTCACAGCGAGCGCATCGACGTCAGCCAGGATCCGCTGTTGCTCCTGGGGTGTGAGCGGCCACGCGCTCGAATCCACACGGACCGCCTTGCAGAGCGGCAGGATCGCCTCGGGCGAGCCCTTGGCGAGGACCTGGTGTGAACCCGACGGGAGCATGTGCACCGTGCTCATCCGCTGTCGCTCGGATTCGAACGGGAACTCGCGGACCCGGGGCGCCGATCGCTCGGCGACGTCGCGTTCGATGCCGACCTTGCGGGCAAGGACCAGGAGGGCGCCCTCGGTCGGGTCGCCCACGCATCCCCAGCGGCCGTCATGCTGCTCGACGCGAGCGTCGCCGCACAGGGCCGCCGCCTCCATGAGCGGTTGAACATGTGCGCGTTCTTGATCGGTGAGCGGCCGGCCCTGCTCGGACAGGATCGTGCCGCTCGGCTCGTAGCCGGACCCGGTCGCCGTGTAGTGGTGGTTGGACAGCACGATCCCATGGGCCGTCATCTGGTTCGTCGTGATCGTCCCCGTCTTGTCCGAGCAGATGACCGTCGTCGAACCGAGCGTCTCGACGGACTCGAGTCGGCGGACGAGCGCTCCGCCGTGCGCCATGCGCGTGGCGCTCATCGCAAGCGAGAGGGAGAGCGTCGGCAGGAGTCCCTCCGGCACGAGCGCCACGATCACGCCGACCGAGAACAGGAAGCCGTCGCGAACCGGCATCCCGAGCGCGAGCGCGACGCCGAAGAACGCGATGCCCGTCCCGACGGCGGACATCCCGATCAGCCCGACCGCGCGGTTCAGCTGCAACCGGAGCGGTGTCGCCCGCCGGACGACCTGGCCCGTCAGCGTCGAGATGCCGCCGAGGCGGGTCCCGGACCCCGTCGCGACGACGACGGCGGTGCCCGAGCCCGAAACGACGAAGGTGCCCGCGAACACGACGTTGGAGGCCTCGAGCGGGTCCGCCGGCGCGTGGGCGACCCGCTCCGAGGCGCGCGGGATCGGCTCGGACTCGCCCGTGAGCGTGGCCATGTCCACCTTGAGCTCCGAGGAGCGGATCACCCGCGCGTCGGCCGAGATCCTGTCGCCCTCCTTCAGCAGAACGATGTCGCCGGGGACGAGCTCCGCGGCCGGCACCGTGCGCTTGCGGCCCCCTCGGCGCACCACGACCGTCTCCGGGAGCAGGGCTGACAGGGCGCGCACCGCCCGCTCGGCCCGATACTCCTGGAAGAAGCTGAACGCGCCGTTCACGACGATCACGACGACGATCGCGACGCCGAGCGCCGGCATGCCACCGACGAACGCGAGCCCAGCCGCGACCCAGAGCATGAGCGCGAAGAAATGGATGAGCTGTTCGGCCAACTGGCGCGGCAGGCTCGGTCCGTGCGGGGTCGGCAGCTCGTTCGGCCCGGCGCTCTCCAGCCGCGCCGCAGCGTCCTCGACCGACAAACCCTCCCGGGAGGAGCGAAGCAACTCCAGCGCGGCCACCCAGTCGAGCGCTGTCACGCGTAGCAGGATGTCGTGCCCGCCCGGGCTGGCCTCGGTGCGACCGCGGTCCACGACCGGCGACCGTCGCGCTCGAGCCATCATCGACCTCCTGCCTCACGACGGTAGGCAGATACCCACCACGTTTTCAGGCCGCACGGCCTCTGCCGAATGGGTCGTTCGGCGCTGAAGCCTGGATCTCGGCGACAGGATCGACCCCACCGTCGATCACCTGCCCCGGCGGCCGTCCTGTCGTCATCTCTACACCCGTTCGTGAGGTCTAGCGTCTGCCCAGGAGCTACCGATCTGCCCGTGGAGCGACCTTCATCAAGCCTCTGGCGCCAGATGCCCGAAGGCAGTGGCGCTCGCGGGGGGGACGAAGGCCTTTGGCGATCAGGCTGCTCAGGCCTCCTCCTCCAGGTGTCTCACGATCACGACTGGGCACGTCGTGTTGGGCGCACTGCTGGCTCACTGAGCCGAGAAGCAACTCCCGGAACCCGCCGATGCCGCGCGAGCCGACGACTAGCAGATCCGCGCCTTTCGCGACCTCCACAAGCGCCTTGGCAGGTTGCCCTTCCACCGCGATGGTCTCTTTCTGGACTTCGCGAGCTTCCGCCCGGGCTTCATCCGTGCCTCGGCCAAGTGACCTTCGGCACGCTCGGTCACGCTCTTCATCTCCTCGGAGACCGCGGGGAGGGGGTATCCATGCGCATAGCTGGAGATAGGGTCCCCCGAGGCTGAGACGAGTTCCAGCTTCATTCCCCGAAGCCTCGCCTCTCTCGCGGCCCAACGGACCGCCTTCCTCGCGGTCTCGGACCCGTCAACTCCTGCCATCACTCGTCCGCTCATCGGTTCCTCCTGATCCTTTGACTTCCCCTCGACTTCATCTTCGGACTCGAACGACGGACGCTCTTGAGCCATCCGGTCCCCACTCGACGGGACGTTCGTGGTATCGGGGCGACAGGCGGGCGAGCTTCTCGTCCTTCAGCAGGCGCTTGCCCGTCTGAGCCGGTCGAGAACAGCCGCTTGTGACGGCCGGATCGAGCAGGCTCTCGCCCTTGCCGACCGTACGGATCGCCCGAACCAGGTCGTCACCCTTTGACACGTCTCCCTACGTCGGATGGTCGACCGAACCGGTCTCCCGATCACCGGCCGCACGAGGGACCAAAGTCTCCGCGACCGACGTGGAAGCGTCGAGATGCGCAGACATCGCATCGGCGATCAGTCGAGCCGCCTCCGGGTACGAGACACGATCGGTATTGATCACGAGGTGGTACAGGAGCGGGTCGTCGATGTCCTTCTCGTAGTACTTCGTCACGTACCGCTTCCGTCCTTGGTCCATGCGCCGGACGTACTCCGTGGCCGCCTGCGGATCAAGATGCCGGTACTCCTCGATGTGCTCGATCCGGCGCCGCACCGAGCCAACGAGCCGAACGTGGAGCGCATCGGCGAACCGGTCGGTGATGATGTTGGCGCCACGGCCGATCACGATCACGTTGCCGATCTCGGCCAGGTGGAGGATCGTGTCCGCCGTCTTGCGTACGAGGGTCCAGCTGGACGGACGCAAACCGAACAGCTCGTCGAGGGTATCGGCGATCTCGGAGACCCGATCTTCGGGCATGGAACCTGCGAGCCGTTCGGGAAGATGCTGTTCCTGGAGGACCTCGGCCACGAGGTTCCGATCGAACACCGTCCACGGGGGTGAAGCCTTCGGATCGTGAACTTGGAGCCTGCTGACGAGTTCCTGCGCGACGACGTGCGCCCCCGACCCCGCCTTGCGCGAGATGGTGATCACGGGCCGGTGGGCGCGCGACACTGACGAGCCACGGCGACGACTTGCCTCGTAATCCGCAGCCTCGAGGAACCGCTCCACACCGGTCACCGACGTCATCGGCCACCTCCTGTACCTCATCGCCAGGATACGCCCGCTCTGGTCGGGCTCTTCCGCCGAACGTCACGGTGTCCACGGGACCGTCGACCCCCCGTCAGACGTGGAGCGATGCGAGGCTGGCGCGCGAGAGGACTTCGGGAGGTCGAATATGCGTCGACTCGGATCTGCACCACGTTGGTCATCGTTCCTCGTCGTCGTGCTCGCGGTGGCGTTCGCGAGCCCTGACTCGGTGTCGGTCGCCTCGTCCGAGCAGCCATCGCCCACGTGGCAGACGATCGCCAAGGCCCCGATCGCCGGTCGGATCGGTGCGGGAACGGTCTGGACGGGCAACGAGATGCTCGTGTGGGGAGGCGTCGTCCGCGCAGAGAGCATCGAGGCCGTCGGGGACGGGGCGGCGTTCGACCCCCTAGATGGCTCGTGGCGTTCGATCAGGTCCTCGCCGCACGGCGTGCTCGGGGGCGGAGGGCAGGCTGCCGTGTGGACCGGACGGCACGCCCTGTTCTGGGCGGGGAACTCGCCCGACGGGCCCGCGGGCGGCGCGGTCTACAACCTCAAGACGAACCGGTGGCGCAAGCTGTCTCGTGGACCGCTCGGCCCGCGCGAGGGTTACGCGTCTGCGTGGACCGGCTCCGAGCTCATCATCGTCGGTGGCACGCTGGGCGACGGTCTCGCTCAGCCGATCGGCGCCCGCTTGAACCCGAGCACCGATCGATGGCACCGGCTGCCGGGGTTCGGCTATCTCGATGGCCTGCGACCGAGCGGCTCGATCTGGTCGGGGGACCGGCTCTTCGTGGGCGGGCTCGCGTACGACTGCTCGCAGCCAGGTCCCTGCACGATCCGGCCGGTCTTCCTCTCCTACGACCTCGCGACCGACCTGGTCGAGGAGATCGACCTCGCGCCCGCGCTCGCGACATCGTTCACCCCGGTCGGATGGACCGGGACCGAGGTCTTCGGCTCGGGCGACGATCGGACGAGCGTCCTCTTCTACGACCCGGCGACCGATCAGTGGCGAAGCGGAGGCCCGGCGCCGTGCGACGCCGGAGAGCGGCAGGTGGCGTTCCTGGGAGACCGATACGTTGCGGCCTGCGGTCGCGATGCCCTCCAGATCTACTCGCTCGCGTCCGACACGTGGGAGATCGTGCAGGCCGGCCGCTCGCCACTCAACTCGCGCGAGGGAGGCGCGATCGCCTGGACGGGCTCGGATCTGATCGTCTGGAGCGGGGTCGCTCCGCGCACCGGGAACCCCACGCCGAACGGTGGGAAGAGGATCACGCTGATCGCCTGAATCTGACCCAACCGACGTGAGGGACGACGACGCCGGACGGATCGATGGTCTCTTGCTTCACGCGGATCGATTCGGCTGAAGGACCCCAGTCGACGGGCGCTCAATCCGGAAGGAGCGTGGGTCGACGCTGGTCCGGACTGACGCGCACACGGCGGCCGACCCGCGCGACGGCGCGAACGACATCTTCTCGGGCCAAGATCCCCACGGGTCGCCCCTGTCCATCTACGACCGGCAGTCGGTCCACCTCTCTGTCGTCCATCATGATGACGGCTTCCACGAGAGGCTCTTCCGGAGTGACGACGCAGACTCTCTCGCTCATGACATCGCGGACGCACCACTCGGGTCGGTTGCGGAGAGGGCGGAGGAATGGGCCCGTCGCCTGGGCACGCGGAGCGAGAGCGACCAGATCGGACACCGTGGCGATACCGACCAGTCGACCGGCCTCAACGACCGGAGCGCCACCGACCCCGTGATTCCGCAGCATCGCAACCGCGTCGGACGTCCGCATGTCTGGTCGCAGGGTCACGACGGCCACCGTCATCGACTCTGCGACGGTGCCCAGAGACTCCGGCAACCCTTCGTCTTCGGTTTGACCAGTCGTATCGCTCATCGTCTCTGCCTCCATCTCAACGATGCCACGATGGACGCCGGACTCGAGGGTCGAACGACCCGTGTCGACCGGGCTCATCGACCCGCCGGAGATGGGGCATGCTGAGACCCTGCAGCAACGCGTCCGCCGCGTCAGTCCTGCGCCGAGGGCACCACCAGAACCGGTGTGTGGGAGTGATGAACGAGGTGATGGCTGAAGCTCCCGAGGACCAGCTCGGCGAATCCCCCTCGGCCGCGTCTCCCGACGACGATCACGTCCGCCTCTTCGGAACCCGCGAACTCGATCAGCGCCTTCGGCCCGCCGGCGATCAGCTCCCCCCGGTACCGGACATCCGCATCGGCCAGCGGCCGGCACCACCGCTGGTCGAGCAACTCGCGTGTGTGCTCGCGCCATTCCTTCAATGCGACGTCCCACGACTCGGTTGGGATCGTCCCTGTGACGAGAGGGAACCCATCCAGCAAAGCCGGACTCTCGATCGCGTGCGCGGCCACGACCTCGGCGCCCGTCGCTCGCGCCAGGCGTGCCGACCACGCCACGGCCCGCGCGGCGCCGTCAGATCCGTCCACACCGACGACGATCCGCCGGATGGGGTCGGGCTGGCCACTGTTCATGGTTCGCTCATCTCGGCCGTCTCCGGTTCGGCCACGAGCGGAACGAAGGCGACGTGTTCGCCACGGAAGAGATCGCGCGTCTGGACCCGAACGGACTCCGTCCGGGTGCCGGCGGCGAACACGACCGTGTCGCGTTCGAGCACGCAGGGATCGACGAGCGTCTCGGCATCCAGGAGCCACCCGAGCGCGGGGGCGCCGCCCAGCTCGATCGATGGGTACTCGCTCTGGAGCTCGTCCTCCGTCGCGAGATACGCCGAGCGGTCGGCGAGCGCTTCCCTGACCAGATGCATGTCGAGACGCCCAGAAGCCGGGATGACGGCGACGGCGCGCCCGCTCTGGGTCGCGATCACGACCGCCTTCAAGACGTGATCGGCGTCCAGGTGGACGGCGCTCGCCTCCTCGAGCGAGGACACCGAGGGATCGTGGTGGATCACCTCGTAGGGCACGCCACGTGCTTCGAGGTATTCGGTCACGAGTGACATGAGGCACCTCCCGGTCACCCCTGACGGTACGTGGCCGGTCCTCGGCAACGGAGGGCCGAACGTCCTTACGGTTCCGGGCCCCGTGGATCGCGACGACGCCGAAAGTCCCTGGGGGGACATGACCTTCGACCGGAGGCATGGATGCCCACCCCCGATAGCGTCCGACATGGGCGGAGGGCATCTCGCCCTCCCATGCCAGAAGGAGGGTGCCATGGAAACGGCGCCGTTCACGCCCACCGACTCGGCTCACGCACCGCTGAGGCGTGAGCTCGGTCTACCGACGGCCACCGCGTTGGTCGTCGGGAACATGATCGGATCGGGGATCTTCCTACTCCCCGCGTCCCTCGCGGCGGTTGCGCTCGTCTCGGGCTCCGGCTCACTGCTCGCATGGGCTCTGACCGGCATCGGAGCGATGCTCCTGGCCGCGGTCTTCGCGACCCTTGGGCGGGCTTACCCGAGGACCGGCGGTCCGTACGTGTTCGCGCATCGGGCCTTCGGCAACTTCATCGGGTTCCAGACCGCGTGGGGATACTGGATCGCCGCATGGGCCGGGAACGCCGCGATCGCGATCGCGTTCACCGGCTACCTCACGGTGTTCTGGACATCGCTCGCGAACAGCAAGATCGCGATGGCGGGCGTCACGATCGCCCTCGTCTGGCTGCTCACCCTCGTGAACATCCTCGGGGTGCGCGAGACGGGGATCGTGCAGCTCGTGACGACCGTGTTGAAGTTCGTGCCACTCCTTTTGATCGGCATCGTCGGCCTGTTCTACATGCAAGCCGACAACTTCACGCCGTTCGCGCCGAACGGTCTCGGGACCGGCAACGGCATGTGGGGCGGCATCACCGCTGCCGCGGCGCTTACCTTGTGGGCATTCATCGGCTTGGAGTCCGCCACGGTTCCGGCGGAGGAGGTCAAGAACCCCGAGAAGACGATCCCTCGAGCCACAGTGCTCGGTACGCTCGTGACCACGCTCGTCTACATCATCGCCACGGTTGCGATCATCGGCATCATCCCGCTGGGTCGGTTGGCGGACTCGTCGAGTCCGTTCGCGGCCGCAGCGAGCGCGATGTTCGGCGGAGCATGGGGCAAGGTCGTTGCTGCCGTCGCTCTGATCTCCGTGTTCGGATGTCTGAACGGATGGATCCTGATCCAGGGGCGCGTCCCGCTCGCCGCCGCACGAGACGGCCTGTTCCCCGAGCGGTTCGCACGCGTCTACGGGCGCCGCGGGACGCCGGTGTTCGGCCTGGTCGTCTCCTCGGTGCTGATCTCGGCGCTCATCCTGATGAACTACAGCAAGGGTCTCGTCGACCAGTTCACGTTCATCATCCTGCTGGCCACGCTCACGACGGTGGTGCCGTACGCGTTCGCTGCAGCGGCCGAGGTATACCTGTTCATCACCGAGCGTGAACGCTTCGTTGCCCGCAAGCTGATCCGGCCCACGATCGTGGCGACGCTCGGCTTCGCCTACGCGATCTTCGCGATCTGGGGGATCGGCTGGGACATCATCGGCAAGGGGTTCCTCCTGCTGATGGTCGGTATCCCCGTGTTCGTCTACATGGCCTGGCGTCACCGCTCGGCGCCGAAGGCGCTCGCGGCGCGTGAACCGACAACGATCAGCGTCTCGGACATGCCGCCGCTCGTCGTCTCGGAGCCACGCCGCCCGCTCCCGTCGGAAGGAAGGTGAGGACATGACACGCCGCGTCCTGATCATGGGAGCCGCCGGGCGCGACTTCCACGACTTCAACGTTGTCTACCGCGATGACCCGCTGTCCGACGTCGTCGCGTTCACGGCCACGCAGATCCCGTTCATCGCCGATAGGCGGTATCCCGCCGAGCTGGCAGGTTCGCGGTACCCGGACGGGATCGCGATCCACGACGAGAGCGAGCTCCCGGATCTCATCCGCAAGCTCGAGGTCGATGACGTCGTGTTCGCGTATTCCGACGTCAGCCACGAATACGTGATGCACAAGGCGAGCGAGGTGCTCGCCGCTGGCGCGAACTTCGTGCTCCTTGGTCCTGACGCCACCATGCTGAAGGCCACGGTACCGGTGGTGGCCGTATGCGCGGTTCGTACCGGGGCGGGGAAGAGCCAGACCACGAGGTTCATCGCCGAGCTGTTGAAGCGGGAGGGCCTCAGCGTCGTCGCGGTCAGGCACCCGATGCCGTACGGCGACCTCGTGGCCGAGCGGGTGCAGCGGTTCGAGACCCTCGAGGATCTCGATCGCGCGGAGGTGACGATCGAGGAGCGCGAGGAATACGAGTCGCACATCCGGGCCGGCACGATCGTCTACGCCGGCGTCGACTACGGCGACATCCTGGAGCGGGCGGAGCGTGAGTGCGACGTGCTGCTGTGGGACGGGGGGAACAACGACCTTCCGTTCTACCGGCCGGACCTGCACATCACCGTCGCCGACCCGCTCCGGGCGGGCCACGAGCGCACGTACCACCCGGGCGAAGCCAACGTTCGGATGGCCGATATCGTGGTGGTCAACAAGGTCGGAACCGCCACGGCCGACCAGGTGATCTCGGTGGAGTCTTCGATCCACGAGCTCAACCCTCAGGCGAAGATCATCCGAGCCGACAGCGTGGTCAGCCTGACCGACCCCGAGCTGGTCCGCGGGCGTCGCGTGCTGGTCGTCGAAGACGGACCGACCCTCACGCACGGTGGGATGAAGTTCGGCGCCGGCGTGGTGGGCGCCCGAAGAGCGGGGGCTGCCGAGATCGTCGACCCGCGACCCTTCGTCACGGGCACGATCGCGGAGGTCTTCGAGAAGTACGACGTCGGGCCGGTCTTGCCCGCCGAAGGCTACTCCCCCGGACAGCTGCGAGAACTCGAACGAGCGATCGCGGCGACACCGTGCGACACGATCGTGATCGGCACGCCGATGGACCTTCGGCATGTGATCAAACTGACGAAGCCGGCGGTCCGCGTGACGTACGAGCTCGAGGAGATCGGTGTACCGATGTTCCCGGATCTCCTCCGATCGGTTATTGCGAACGCGCGCATCGGCGGCCACACGTGATGGTCGAAGGAGGCGCCCCGCTCCGCCACGCCGGGGCGGGGCGGCTCCATGTTCGACTCCCGATCCTTCACCAGGAGACGTAGCGTGGCCACTGGTCCAGTTGGAATGCCTCCAGCAGCTATGGGCAATGAGCAGGGTAGGGGGTGAGAGCGGACATACAGAAGCAACGGAGTCTCTTGGGAAGGCGGTCCCTTCTCGATGAATGGACTGGCCTGGAATCGCCGAAGCAGTAGGACCTTGCTGCACACCAACCCCTGGGGGGATCTTTGAAGACAGTTTGGAACCCAGGCCGCACAAGCGGGGCGTGGGTGTATGGGCCGCCGAACTCCTGGCCGACCCGGAGTTCCACCGGCCTGTCCGCGTCCTGGAGTTCGCGTTGTACTCACGACCGATCATGAGCGGAGAGGAGGTCGCGCTGCTGCTCGGGGACTAGCGCCGAAGGCTGGGCTCGCCTTGCGGTGCGGGCTCTCGGTGTGCCCAATGGTCCCGATGAAGGGCCGCCCCCGCAGCATGAGGTGGCAAGGGTCGAAACCTCGTATTGCGCCGCGAGGCACACCTCGTTGGTCAGTCACTGCTTGCCATCGCCGACGGCGACTCGCGACGCTTGTTCGCGTAGATCTCGGCATCCGGGACGACGAGCGCGGGGATCGGCGAGTGGTGGATTAGCCGCTGGCTGAAGCTGCCAAGGAGGAGTTCGCGGAAGCCGCCGACCCCCCGGCGCCCGACGACCAGGAAGTCGCCTCCCACCTTCCGGACGTAGGACAGCAGGTCGTCGGCTTCAAGGACCTCGCGGCGTCGTCGG